>Ga0268283_1000019_pt1 | contig 184349 bp, 149 predicted proteins | sample saktaG_13_FD_190140 | JGI IMG/M metagenome (GOLD analysis project Ga0268283, IMG submission 190140) | Saline water microbial communities from Sakinaw Lake, British Columbia, Canada - sak_2013_06_06_36m | ecosystem: Environmental > Aquatic > Non-marine Saline and Alkaline > Saline ...
TTTGGCAATGACTCTCATTGATTTGTCAATACATGCTACAAAGGTAATAAAAAAGTTCCCAATTTGGTAATTTGCAGAAAATTCTCTTTAACCCGGAAGGACGTGACACGTAACCAAAACCGTGACAGGTGACGCGTGACGCGTGACAAAAAATCGTGACAGGTGACGCGTGACGCGTGACGAAAAGGAATATTAAGTTACCACATAAGCCACCTTAGTCTGGAACGGAAAAGAAAATAATAATAAAAGGAATAACAGGTACCACATGAGCAACCTTAGGCTGGAACGGTGATTAGGTACTGTAGATCATATAAATACAATCGAGTGACAGCCGCAGTTGCGAGTGGGTACCTGCTATTCACACTCTCCCCAATCGAGAGACAGACGCAGTGGCGCTGTGGTAACTAATATTCTCCCCACCAGGCAATAGGTAGCTGCGAATTGGTTACTTCTATCCTGAAACAACAGCAGTTGCGACTGGGTTGATTTTCCGTCACGCGTCATGTGTCACGACTTAAAAGTCCAGGGTCCAGACTTGCCGGAATTTTTTGCTGGTTTTTCTGGATTTGTTACGTTTTATCATCTCCATTTCCATTTTTTGGAGTTCGATGATAATTTTCAATTTTTCTTCAAACGGGACCTTCGCCTTTTGCGTGTGATAAATTGCTTTGGATTCGGCAAGATGAGAAATGTAATCCTGGTTATTCATAAATTCTCCTGAAATCTGATAATTTTTCTGTCAACTTAAATCTGGAAATAATATCAATAAACAGCGACGCATTATAATTTGATTCGTCAAAAAATCTTACCAATCTTTCTTTATCAGAAGCCCTTCCCGTTTGAAGAATGATTGCCATCAAATATTCAGGTCCCATGATAAATGTCTTTTCATCGAAAAGTGTGATTTCATGACATTTCTCCAAGGCTTCAACAACAAGATCATTATAGGGGAGCAAGAACTGAACAGGCACTCCTGCAATAATAATATGCTCCCCTTCAGTTTTGAAATTGTTTATTTTACTCCATGCATAAATTTCGGCAAGTGGTGCCAGCGGATTACCCTCTTTAATGATATTTACGATCAGATCCAGGTCAAAAGTTACAGAAGGTTCAATATAATAAAAGTGCGCGATCCCTCCGGCAATCGCATATTTTTCAATAAGTCCTGAATCGACTAAGCTATTTATTTTCCGGAGTGTTTCTTTCAACGTTTTTGAGTGTGTTTAGCTAATATTTTCTTCATTTTAACTCAAGAATGAACGTAAAGATACGGAAAAATGTGACACGTGCCGCGTGACGGAAAAAATCGTGACACGTGACGCGTGACGCGTGACCAAAACCGTGACGTGTGACGCGTGACGCGTGACGAAAAGGAATATTAAGTTACCACATAAGCCACCTTAGGCTGGAACGGTGATTAAGTACGGTAGATCATATAAATACAATCGAGTGACAGGCGCAGTGGCGTTGTGGTGACTAATATTCTCCGCACCAGGCAATAGGTAGCTGCGAATTGGTTACTGTTATCTTGAACAGCAGGCAGTTGCGAGTGGGTTGATTTTCCGTCACGCGTCACGCGTTACCTGTCACGGTTTTCATTCGTCACTCGTTCCGGGTTTAAGGTTTTTGAAAAAGTCTTTAAATGATAGGATGCGGGTACTGTTTCTCTTTTCGAAAAGCAGATGTTCAAAATCTCTGGCTTTATTGGTTAAATCAACTTTGGTCAGCATTTCCGTTACAGACCGATTCGGGTATAAGTCCATAGAATGAAAGCGCAGTATGGAGACTGACATAAGATGGCCGGTAAATGCGGTTGGCAATGAAAAGGGAAAAGCTTTTTTCACCAAGAAATTCCGGGAAACTGTAATGACCATTGCGAAGTTTTACAAGAAGCCCCTTTTTCTCCCACCTTACCAGGTTGTTTTTATCGAATTCCGGATGCCAGGCATATACCTGATTCGGGGTAAAATACCCCAATATAAACATTTTCTTCCGGAACTCATGAAAATTCATTTCTTTTTTTACGCAAATATAAGGAAAAAAAAGAATCCTTGTTCGAAATTTTGTAGGATCTGGTCATCGGTAAGGATGCCAAAGGCGTGACACGTGACGCGTGGCAATTATTTATAATCAGCAATTAATGATTCGTACGGAATCTTCAGTTTTTCATGCAAGGTTCTTATCATTTTAAGTGACAATTTCCTTTTATGATTAAAAATCTCTGAAACCCTGCTTTTATATCCAATCACCTCAGCCAATGCCTTGTTATCCATATTCATTTGCTCCATTCGAAACTTAATGGCTTCAATTGGGTCCGGCGCTTCAATCGGATAATGCTCATCCTCATATTTTTCAATCAAAATTCCCAATAGTTCCGCTTCATCGCCATCAGGGGTACCTTCCAGTGCATCAAATATACCTTCAAGTCGTTCAAGCGCCTGAGTATATTCTTCGTCGGTCTTAATAACCTTTATCTCCATGTCTTTTAAATTTTATCAGCATCTATGTTGTTATACGCTGCATGTGATCCAATGAACCTGATAAAAACCCATCTTCTCTTATAATTTATCCTGACTATCAAACGGTATTTATTGCCACACAAATTAAAAACCACTCGCCCACTCTTTAGTATGCTTGCTTTTGAATACTCAGCCCTTATATCACCAGGAGCAACCCAATTGGCCTTGGTTGCCTCCTTATACCATGTTTTCAGCTGTTCCTCTGAATCAGTTTGTTTTTCCCAAAATTCTCCGAGTATTTTTTTGGCAATGACTCTCATTGATTTGTCAATACATGCTACAAAGGTAATAAAAAAGTTCCCAATTTGGTAATTTGCAGAAAATTCTCTTTAACCCGGAAGGACGTGACACGTAACCAAAACCGTGACACGTGACGCGTGACGAAAGTTTTTATAAAGGAATAATGAGTTACCGCATAAGCAACCTCAGGCTGGAACGGAAAAGAAAAGAAATTTTTAAGGAATATTAAGTTACCACATAAGCAACCTTAGGCTGGAACGGAAAAGAAAAGAAATTTTTAAGGAATATTAAGTTACCACATAAGCCACCTTAGGCTGGAACGGAAAAAGAAAATAAAAATAGCAGGAATAACAGGTACCACATGAGCAACCTTAGGCTGGAACGGTGATAAGTCGTAGATTAATCATTAAACATAGCATCGAGTGACAGCCGCAGTTGCGAGTGGGTACCTGGTATTCCCTTTCTCACCATCGAGTGACAGCCGCAGTGGTGTTGTGGTAACTAATATTCTCCCCACCATCGAGTGACAGCCGTAGTTGCGAGTGGGTACCTGGTATTCCCTTTTTCCTGTCACGCGTCACGTGTCACGTGTCACGACCTCTTCCGGTCCAAATTGCTTCAATTCAGAGTGAGGACTAGTGGACGGCACTTTTGAGAAAACTGCTTTAACCACTTTGTGATGCTTCTTAAATGGCAAGTTGAGCCATTTTTGATTCAGAGAGGCGTTTATCTCTTTTGGTGAAATCTTTTCAGACCATTTGGCCTCCCCGATCAGCAGGATCTTATGATCGGTCGATTCGGCCACAATGTCCAGTTCCATGGGTTTTCCGTCCAACCCATTACCCCACCATCGTTCGGCAGGATTAAACCGGTTCCCTTCAACTTCCAGAAAGGGAATGCATTTACGGCAAAGATCTTCCCATAGCAGAGACAGGTAGCCATCATATTGTCCGACTATATCATCCCATACGAGGTCAATCAATCCAAAATCAAGTCTGCTTTTATTGGGTAGCAGGAATGTAAAATAGAAATTAAGAAAGGGATCATCTATTTTATAGAGGCTTTTTTTGGTTGACCTGATTGATTCGCCGAAGGGTATTTCGCGCCTGATATACCCCAGATCGTTAAGAAATCCAAGCAACCTCGACAATTGGGTGGCAGGTTTTCCCAATCTACCGGCAATTTCCGACATCCGGTGACATCCTGTCCCGATGAGACTTAATATTGAAAATGCCTGGACGGATGTACGCATCTCGTCCGAAAAGAGTCGTTCCGGTTCTTCATATAACAATCCATTCTGGTCTAGAAGGTGTCTCCTGACTGCATCTTCAAAATGAGTGCTCTGTTTGCGTATTTCCCAGTAGCGGGGTACTCCGCCCCAGACGCCATACTCAGCAATCACCTCCAGTGATGGGATTTGCAGATATTCGCGGAGATGATGAATATTCATTGGTTTTACACGGATGATCTCGTCACTCCGGCCGTAAAGCGGGGAGGAACCGTCAAGCGCAAGTCCGTACATCATTTGCTGTGAAGATCCGCAAATGATCAGATTGTAATTGTCATGTCCCTTTTCATCAATGACCCGCTGAATTACAGAAGGAAGTTCGGGACTGTTCTTCACCAGATAGGGAAATTCATCAAGACACAGGGTAATCCTTTTCCGCAGATTACGGTTCAGGCTGTTGAGAAGGCTTTCCCAGTCAGGGTAAACCGGCTTGCTGAAACCCGGGATCATTTTTTCGACCTGGTTCGCCAGTGCCATAATCTGAAGGGGCTTCTCCCGCATATCCGCTGAAAAATAGATGCTGTTTTGCGGCAGTACTTCACGCAGTAATGTTGATTTACCACACCTGCGCCGGCCATAAACCACGATAAGCTGGGGCTTTTCATCCGCCAGGGCATGCTCCAGCCTGGCTATTTCATTCTTCCTGTTTACGAACATAATATCATGAGTCAAAGATTATGTATGACAAAGATAATGTTTTTCATACATAATACAAGAAAAAAGAAATACCAAGGACGAATGACGAATGACAGAAAAAAGTTACAGAGTAATGAAGGAATAATGAGTTACCGCATAAGCAACCTTTGGCTGGAATGGAAAAGAGAAGAAATTTAAAAGGAATATTAAGTTACCACATAAGCCACCTTAGGCTGGAACGGAAAAGAGAAGAAATTTAAAAGGAATATTAAGTTACCACATAAGCCACCTTTGGCTGGAATGGAAAAGAGAAGAAATTTAAAAGGAATATTAAGTTACCACATAAGCCACCTTAGGCTGGAACGGTGAGTAGGTATGGTAAATCATAAAAATACTCTCGAGTGACAGGCGCAGTGGCGTTGTGGTAACTAATATTCTCCCCACCATCGAGTGACAGGCGCAGTGGCTTTGTGGTAACTAATATTCTCCCCACCATCGAGTGACAGCCGCAGTGGCGTTGTGGTAACTAATATTCTCCCCACCATCGAGTGACAGCCGCGGGTGTAACAGTGCTACAAGGAAAACAATACTTCATTACTCCATCACTTCATCACTGTACTGTCCTTTCCTGAAAAAACCATACAGGAAAAAGTATTTGTACTATATTTCAAACACATTGATTACCTTTGCACCTGATATAGTACAAATGAACTCAAAGAAACAGATACTTTTTCCCAAACACCAGAAGATGTTGGAAATCCTCGGGGAAAACATAAAACTTGCCCGAAAGCGCCGAAACCTTACCACCATTCAGGTTTCCGAACGTGCCAACATTGGCAGGAATACGCTTTACCTCATTGAAAAAGGAAGTCCCGGCGTTTCCCTTGGTGCAGTCTTCAATGTTTTACGGGTGCTCGGTCTTCAGGATGATATCCTGAAACTGGCAGCAGATGATTCGTTTGGTAAAAAGCTTCAGGATATTAAACTTCTTGGTAAAAAGTAATCATGTCGATAGATAAGACTGACCTGTTTGTTTATGCTCATTGGTGCGGTATACCCGAACCGGTTTTGATTGGGATATTATCTGCACATCAGGGCAAAGGCCGAAGGTCCTACAGCTTCGAATATGACGGGCATTGGCTTAAAGGAAAGGATCTTTTTCTCCTTGATCCTGACATTGGCCTATTTTCGGGGCCCCAATTTCCCATAAAAAAAGAGAATTTCGGAATCTTTCTCGATTCCATGCCCGACACCTGGGGAAGAACTTTGATGACCAGGAGAGCTTTACAAATTGCAAAGTCTGAAGGAAGAATTGCACCTGCTTTGCATGACCTGGATTTTCTTCTGGGAGTTGCAGACAGGTGCAGGATGGGCGCCATGCGTTTTAAGCTGGATCCTGACGGCCCTTTTCTGAATGACGATACCAACACGCCTGTTCCACCCTGGACCTCAGTGGGAGAATTGCAGCATATTGCAGACCTTGTTGAGTGTGACAAGAATCCAAAGGAACTGAATAAATGGCTGATCATGCTTATGGCGCCAGGATCATCCCTTGGCGGTGCAAGACCAAAAGCAAACATAATGGATAAGAACGGTCAGCTTTGGATTGCAAAATTCCCATCCGGGAATGACACCATGGATAAGGCAAAATGGGAATTTCTTGCATACCGTCTTGCCATTGCATCCGGTATTCGAATGTCTGAATCCAGGATTGAGAAGGTTGCAGGAAATTATTACACCTTCTTTACCAGGCGATTTGACCGGATCGGGGAAGAACGTGTTCATTTTGCCTCTGCCATGATCCTAACCGGGAACAATGAAGAAATGCTCCGTGATAAACGGGTCAGCTACCTTGACCTATCCATGTTCATCCAGGACCATGGTGGAAATATCAGGGAGGATCTTGCGGAACTCTGGCGAAGGATTGTTTTCAATATTGCCGTTTCCAATACGGATGATCACCTGCGGAACCATGGATTCATCATTGATAAGGGAGCCTGGCGGCTTAGTCCTGCGTATGATGTGAATCCTTCAACCGGCAAAGAAGAATTGGCTCTGAACATTGATGAGCGTAGCGGAGCTCTGGATTATGATCTTGCTTTGCGTGTTGCTGAATATTTCAGATTGAACGCCAAAGAGGCGCAATCAATTCTTTATGAAGTTTTAGAAGTTGTCAGGAATTGGGAGAAAACAGCAAAGCAGATTGGAATTTCCCGTTCAGAGATTGAAGCAATGCGGCCTGCTTTTCACAATAAAACGTGACACGTGACGCGTGACGCGTGACCAAAACCGTGACACGTGACGCGTGACGCGTGACGAAAGTTTTTATAAAGGAATAATGAGTTACCGCATAAGCAATCTCAGGCTGGAGCGGTGATAAGTTGCAGATAAATCTTTAAAAATAAAATCGAGTGACAGCCGCAGTTGCGATGTGGTACCTCTTATTCTCCCATAATCGAGTGACAGGCGCAGTGGCGTTGTGGTAACTAATATTCTCCCCACCATCGAGCAACAGCCGCAGTTGCGAGTGGGTTGATTTTTCGTCACGCGTCACGCGTCTCGTGTCACGATTTTTTTTCCACACTAGATTAAATATTATCCATTATCTTTGCATTATCAATTTAATAGCTATTATGTTATCTGATAAATTTGATTTTCTGGATATGTATAATCCAAAGGCTTTGGCTGCAATGTTGGCTGTGAAGGTTCGGAAACTGCGTTTGTCTGTCAACATGAGTCAGCAGGGGTTGGCTGACAAATCGGGGGTGTCGCTGGGCACGGTCAAACGGTTTGAAAATACCAGTGAAATTTCCATGAAACACCTGTTAATGATTGCTGTTGCGCTGCAGGCAACGGAAGAGTTTAACGGGCTTTTTCCCGATCGTCCCTTTCATCGCCTGGATGATCTTCTAAAGGAACAAAATGTTAAAAAACGGCAACGTGGCAGAAACAAAATTTAAAAACGTCCCGGTTATCAGGGTTTCACTGAACGACAAACAGGTTGGACGGCTGGCAATGGCAGATGATCGTCGATGCCTGTTCGAGTATGACGAACAATGGCTGAAGAATGGATTTTCCATCTCGCCGTTTTATCTTCCGCTGCAGCCCGGCTTGTTTACAGCCCGGCACGATCCATTTAACGGCCTTTTTGGGATCTTCAGCGACAGTTTACCAGAGGACTGGGGTACTTTACTGATCGACCGTTGGCTCCTGAAACAAGGGATTGAACCCGCCACCCTTTCACCCCTTGACCGGTTGTCGCTGGTTGGACAGAATGGCATGGGGGCACTGACCTATGAACCGGACCAGAGTCCTGAAAAAGAGGTTGATACCATAAATTTGGAATTTCTGGCACAGGAGGTGGAAAAAATTCTGCATCAGGATTACAGCGGATCCCTGGAATTACTGATTCAGAAGGGGGGCTCCTCTGGTGGCGCCCGCCCCAAGGTTTTGATTACTGACCGGGGTGAAGAATGGCTGGTAAAATTTCCAGCCTCAACGGATCCTCCGGATATCGGAGTCATGGAATACCAATATGCGCAGGTTGCAAAAAAATGTGCCCTCGTGATGCCTGAAACAAGGCTATTTGAGGATCGGTATTTTGGCGTAAAGCGGTTCGATCGCAAAAAGGGGCAGCGTATCCATGTACATTCGGCCAGCGGACTGTTATATGCCGGTTTCCGGTATCCAACTCTGGATTATACCGCGTTGATGAAGGCGACCATGGCCTTGACCAGGGATATAAATGAGGTGGCCCGGTTGTTTCGTCAAATGGTATTCAATGTATTGACCGGCAACAGGGATGATCATGCGAAAAATTTCTCTTATATCTATGATAACGATCGATGGCAGCTCAGTCCAGCCTACGACCTGGTAAAAAGTACAGGATTCAACGGGTTTCACAGCACAACCATTGCAGGGAGCGGAAACCCTTCAAAGCAGGATATTTTTAAAGTTGCAGAACTCACAGGATTTCCACAAAAAAAAGCACTGCTGATTTTTGATGAAGTATATGAGGGATCGAAAGAGATAAGAAGAAAATCGTGAAAGGATTTTTTCCGTCACGCGTCACGCGTCACGTGTCACGCTTTTTCCCTACCCACCTCCCCACAAACTCCTTCCAGGCATTGGTGCTGCTTCGCAGGGCATTGGCATCTGGAAGTAACAAGTTTAAGGAGAAAGGAGTCCTGACCACCTCAAAATCGGCCGGGGCCGGGATGATCCGGAGGCCGGTGCGGGCGAACAGGCTGAAGGCCCGGGGCATGTGCTGGGCGGAGGTGACCAGCAGGATCGATTTGACATCACCTGAATCGGAAATAACCTGTTTATCTTTCACCAGCCCCATCATGCGCTGAACCTCGATGGCATTTTCGACCGTATTCTTGCTGCGCCCCTCCACGCGGATGGCTTCGGCCGGCACACCGAGCATCACCAGGAACTGCTTCATGGCCACGCCGGCCACACCTGTTCCCGAGATGGGATCGACCCCGCCGCTCACCACGATCACCTTCGACCGGCCTGCATGGTATAGCTGGGAGGCAAAGAGTTCGCGGTCGGCCGCTGCATTCAGATCCAGCGAAGGAAGTCCGGGTCCGGCATCGCCGCGGATGCCGCCGCCCAGCACCACGATGGCATCGGCCACCGGGTAGGCCTCTGCCGGCTGCCAGGGATACTGCGACTCCAGCTTCCCGCAAATCCAATTGCTTCCCATGGGCGTACTCCAGATCCATATCCAGGCAATAAGGAAAACCAGCAACACCCTCGCCGCCCCGCTCCTTTTATACCACAGGAACAGAAGTGCCACGATCAATAAAACAAGCGCAAACCCCAGCGGCATAACGAACAGGGAAATCGCCTTGTAGAAGAAATAGTTAAGTCCAAACATTTTCGAATGACGAATTACGAATGACGAATTACTAATTTTTTTACTCCATTACTTCATTACTTCATTACTTTGTCACGTTTTACCTTGTTACCTTGTCACCCTATTACCTTGTCACCCTGTTACCTTGTTACCTTTTATTACCCATTTCCAGGCGGGCAAAATTTCCACATGGCAATCATTCACCTCAAAAGTCTCTTCCAGATCATGGGTAATGATCATCCCCTCTTTTAATTTATACCGCTGCATGGCCTCCAGCAATCCGCCGATCTCCCGATCCCTGGTTTCGCGCGAATCAATGGTATGGCAAACCTGCAGGGCCCCGGTAATATGAATGCCGGTTTTGATTACAAAATCACACTCCCGCTTTCCTGAATGATAATAAACCTCATCTCCACGCCTGCGCAACTCCAGATATACGATATTCTCGAGGATACGACCCCTGTTTTCGGAGAAGTTAAAACCCAGCCGGTGGGCAAATGCCGGGTCGATGACATACACCTTTTTGGGGTTCATAATTTGTTTTTTGACCGAATAATCAAACTTTTTCAAATAAAAAAAGAGGTATGATTGTTCGTAGTAGTACAAATAATCCTTGATTGAGCTCAGGCTTTTTACCCCTGAAATCTCCTGCAAAGTTGAATAGGAAAACAATTTCCCGGTATTTGAGGCAAAGTACAGGCCGATTTGTTTGATTTCATTCACCTGAGTCAGCCTGTACCTGGAAATGATGTCGCGGTATAAAATATCCTGAAACCAGGCGTTGATCAGTTCGGGGTCCTTTTCCTTTACAACAAGCGGAAAACCTCCGGTTTCAAAATAGGCGTTAAAGTCCTTCAGAAGCATCGATTTCGATTTTGGCGTCAACCGGTCAAGATTATACTTATTTCCAATAAAACGCACATATTCGGCAAAAGAAAAAGGGTACAGTTCAATACGTTTGTTGCGCCCCGTGAGGCTTGTTGAGATTTCGGAGCTGAGAAGCTTTGCATTTGAACCCGTAACAAAAATCTTGATCCCCTGCTCATACATCCGGTTTACAAACTTTTCCCAGTGATCAATATTCTGAATCTCATCGAGAAACAAAACAGGTTCTGTTCCATAAACCTCCAAATGCAGGTTAAACATTTGCTCAAGTATCGAAACATCGGCCGTTATCCGTTCGTCATCGAAATTGAAATAGCAGTATTCCGGTTCCTTCAGATTCATTTTCTCTTTAATGAGGAACAACAGGGATGATTTGCCGCACCGGCGAATTCCTGAAATAATGACCACCAGGCCCGATGCCATGTGCTTTTCCAGTTCAATATCACGTTGAATCAGATGGTGTTTGCTGTTAAACACCTCCTTCTGGTCGAACATGATCTCCTTTAACCGCCCTTTATCCATAAACATAAAATGATTATTGTTCGTTATCAACAAACAAATATAATCATAATTCTTCGTTTCTAACGAAAATTATTTTTTTCGTCACGTGTCACCTGTCACCTTTTTTATAATCACCTTATCAATCCTGTTTCCGTCCAGATCTACGATCTCGAACTCATAGTCCTTCCAGGTGAACTTTTCGCCGGGGTTGGGGATGTGGCGGAGGATGCTCATGGCGAGGCCGGCCAGGGTGTCGAATTTCACCTTGTTCTTGTCGAATCCCTGGATGTTGAATTCGTAGGCAAATTCGTAAAACGACATCTGCCCGTCGGCCAGCCACGATCCGTCGTCGCGCAGGTTGATCTGCGGTTCGTCGGGGTTGGGTTCGTTGAAATCGCCCACCAGGGCTTCGAGGATGTCGTTCAGCGTGACCATCCCCACCGTGGATCCGTATTCATCGACCACCAGTCCGTAATGGATTTTATTGAGCTTGAAGATCTCGAGGGTTTCGTAGGCGGTGGAGTGTTCGGGCACAAACTGGGCCGGTTTCATCTGGTCGTTCAGGCTGAAGTTGTCGTCGCAGATGTTCGAAAGGAAGAGCTCCTTGATGTGGATCACCCCCAGCACATTGTCGAGGTCGTCGTCGCAAACCGGGTACACCGAATGCAGCTCTTCGCGCATCCTGGTACGGATCTCGCCAGGCGATTCACGGATGTCGAGCCACACCAGGTCGGAGTGGTGGGTCATGAGGGAGGATATTTTGCGGTCGCCCAGGTGGAACACGCGCTCCACGATGTCCTGTTCGATCTCCTGCACCTCGCCGTCTTCGGCCCCCTCCTGCACCATGGCCTTGATCTCCTCTTCGGTCACCTTCGACTCCCCTGAAGGTTTGATGCGCATCAGCCGGAGGATCAAGTCACTGGTTTTAGAGAGAATGAAGGTAAAGGGGTAGGTGATCCTGGTGATCAGCAGCAGCGGGCGGATGGTGGCTTTGGCGATGCCTTCGGGGTTGACCAGGCCGATGCGTTTGGGTACCAGTTCGCCGATGAGCATCGAGATGAAGGTGACGATGATGACCACGAGGGTGAGGGCGATGGAGTGGCTGAAGAGGGGCGTCACGCCCAGGCTGACCAGCAGCGTCTCCATCCCATGGGCGATCTCGTCGCTGGAGTAAACCCCGGTGAGGATGCCGATGAGGGTGATCCCGATCTGCGTGGTGGAGAGGATCCGCGAGGGGGTGTTGGCATTGTCGAAGGCCAGCTGCGCCAGCCTGTCGCCATGCCGGGCATCGAGTTCGAGTTTGGACTTCCGGGCCGATACCAGGGCGATTTCGGCCATCACGAAGGCGCCGTTGATCAGGAACAGGATGAAAAGAATGATGATTGCCGATAACATAAGGTGGTGGTTTTGAACAAAGATACTTAAAAAGTAATGGAGTAATGGAGTAATGGAGTAATGGAGTAATGGAGTAATGGAGTAATGGAGTAATGGAGTGATGAAGTGATGAAGTAATGAAGTAAAAATTGGTCATTGGTAATTGGTAATTGGTAATTTGTAATTGAGGACTTACCAGCTTGCAAGTTTTCCGGCTCCACGGCTGGTAATCCAGCGGCTGAAAAATGGATCTTCAAAGACGAACTGACCCTGCTGTTTGTCAATCAGTCCCCGGTGCATCAGCACGGCGATGGACCGCTGAACGCCGGATGCAGTCTGGATCTGGTATTTATCGAGAAATTCGCGTGAGAATACATTTTTATTATCAATGGCCAGCGCCCCAAGCGTTTTTTGCTGGGTAATGCTCAGAGATTCCCAAAGGGAGAGGAAATAATCCTCCTGGTTGTTATTCACCCGGTTCAGGGCCATCTGCAGGGTATTTTCATCCAGGACTTTGCTGAACAGCGCGCATTCAATCATTTCAAAAGCCAGGTATTGCACGTAGTAGGGAATATTTTCAGCCGTTTCAATGACCCTCCGGATCAGTTCCTGCTCATAGGAGAGCCTGAGGGGATCAAATCCATTTCGGATATAAAGTTCCCATTTCTCTGCTGCAATCTTATTCAGATAAAACAGTTTCCCGAAGTTGTAAAATGCCCGGTTTTTTCGTGTCACCATGCCCAGGAGCATGTGTTTCTTGCTTCCCATGAGCACATAGCTCACCTTTTGATGGTGCTGGATCACCGACCGGAGTTCCTTCTCAAACATCTCCCCCCCGAAATTCTCAATCTCCTGAAACTCGTCAAAGATGACGACCCATCTCTTTTTCCCGGCCAGCTGCTCAGGCAGACCCACAATTTCATTGAATGATTGCTGCTGGTTATGACGATCTATCTCAAGCGACACCACGGGCGATCCGTCGTTTTCGACCCTGATGACGGGCCGTACCGATTTTACCAGGGCCGAGATCATCTTCAGCGATTTTTCCCGACGGGTCGATTTTTTAATGATCGCCTGGTAATACAAGGCTAAAAACTGGTCTCGCGTACTTACCTGGAACAGGTCGAAATACAGAACCTGGAGGCCTTGTTTTTTATAGGATTATGATTATCCGTTTTTGAATAATTCATTTTTGAATAATGCAAAGGTACTTAAAAAAGGTAACAGGGTGACAAGGTAACAGGGTGACAAGGTAACAGGGTAACAAGGTAACAGGGTAAAAAGTGATAAAGTAATGGAGTAATGGAGTAATGGAGTAATGGAGTAATGGAGTAATAAAAAAAATCGTAAATCGTAAATTGTTGTTGGTAATTGGTCATTGGTCATTGGTCTGGCTCACTTCACTTACGGTGTAGAGGGGACAGGTCCTTACTCTGTCGTACGATGAATAATTTTCAAGTGAGAAACGAATACCATAGGACCGTTTTTTTTCATCGAGGAATAAAAACAAACTCTGCATCGAACCCCGTGTTCCGGATTTCACTTCGACAGGGATGATCTCCTGGTTCAGCTGAATGAGGTAATCGACCTCTGCGTTGCTGTTCAATGCCTCTCTTTGCCAGTAGAATAAGGACTGCTGCTGAAAGCAGGTGGAGGCATTAACAAGCTCCAATCCGACAAACAATTCAGCAATGGCTCCTTTATTGACCAGGCTGAAATTATCCTGAAACAGAATATCGGATATTTCCAGGCCAAGCAACCGCTGATAAATGCCGGTATCGAAAACGAGCATCTTTCTTTTCTTTTCATTGCGTTCGGCCCCGGGAGGTATTCCGTTGGCGGATGAATGCGTGACAGGAATGACCAATCCTGCCATGATCAGAAGTTCAAGTGCTTCTTTGGTTTGATGATGATTCGATCCGGCTGATGCCTGGGAGTAAACAAACTTATAGCCGGTTTGCCTGGCCACAGAACCGAAGAGCTCCGACAACCTTGCGGGGGGTATTCTTTTTTTATATTTTGTAAAATCGGCCTTTAACGAAATGAGCAGATCGTCAAGGATCAGCTGGCAGGCAAGCAGATCCTGGGTTTGTGCATATCGCACGATCACTTCGGGCATGCCGCCAAGCACCAGGAACCGTTTAAGGTAGTTTAAAAGCTTCTGATGCATCACTTCATTTAATGGATTTTGCACCGAGGCATTATGCTTGGCCTGAAGGAGCGGTTTTTCTTTCATGGCCAACAGGAATTCATCAAAAGAAAAAGGATACATAAACAGTGTTCTCACTCTTCCAACGCCAAATGAGGGTAATTCTTCCAGCGCAAACTCAAGGAGCGATCCGGCAGCAATCAGATGAAGCTGAGGCAATTTTTCATGGAAAAACCGCATAGAAGAAATCGCCGGAAGACAGGATTGAATTTCGTCGAAAAACAGCAGTGTTTTACCAGGAATGATGGGCGTTTTATATAACACCGACAGATTTTCGCATAATTCCTTTGGCGCAAGGTCTCCGCTGAACAAAGAATGAACCCGTTTTTGTTCTTCAAAATTTATCTCAAGAAAAAAATCAAAGTGCCGGGATAATTCCCTTACGGCCGAAGATTTACCTACCTGGCGGGCACCTCTTAACAACAATGGCTTATGGAAAGGATCCTTTTCCCATTCCAGTAAATCCTGATCTATTTTTCTTATCAGATACATATTTTCATTTTTCAAAGGCAAATATATAGTATTTTTTACAATTTTCAAAGGCTATTGCTTATTGTTTTTTACAATAATCAAAGGCGAACATATTTCTGAAAAATGTCGCGTACCTTTGTAAAAATCTCTCCGGAAGTGAGGAAGTTCAAACGTTCTGCCTGCATCTGCCTGATCTTGATGATCAGCTCCATTACGCTTTTCAGCCAGTCTGAACGGAGGGTTGTGGAGGTAACCCCGGCCGGGAAGAGCAAGGTGAACACGAAGATCGACAACATCGGCTACTGGTCGCGGATGGTGAAACTCGGATACGTCACCCCCAACCCCAGGGTCGAGATCCCCAAAGGAAAATTCACCGGAACCCGGATCAGAGAATACATCAACCCAAGTTTCCCCGTCACGCGTCACGCGTCACATGTCACGCCTCTCCCGTCACGCGTCACCTGTCACGATTCTTCTGTCACGCGTCACGCGTCACGTGTCACGCTTTCCCCCGACCTCCCCGTCACCTCCGAAACCGACGTCACCCAGAGCGAAAATTCCCTCTTCATTGACCCGTCGGATGAATCGGTCACGCTGAACAGCAACAATTCGAGCAGCTGGACGGCGGGATACGCCGACCAGGCTTATGGCGCCGATGCTTTGTTCTCGCTCGATGGCGGGCAGGGCTGGCAGGGATCGACGCGCGGCACCAGCGGCACCAACAACGGCGACCCCTCCACGGCCATCGGATTGAATGGCTGGTGGTACGTGGGAAGGATCAGCGAGGACTGGGGCCAGGCGGTGTCGTACAGCAAAGACCAGGGGAAAAGCTGGACGAGCGTCAGGGTAGGGCAGGGTCCTACGGCGGCCTATGGGGTGCTGGACAAAAACCATCTCTGGATCGATCCATCGCCCGGGAGTCCGTTTGCCGGTTACCTCTATGATGGCTGGACCAACCAGATCCCGGGGTTGGCCGACACCAACCAGATCGAGATCGTACGGTCGGCCGACCATGGGCTTACCTGGTCGTCGCCCTACAACATCAGTTCGGGTGCATCAGCCGGATCGCTCAACCACGGGGTCAACATCCAGACCGGTCCGGGCGGCGAAGTATATGCAGCCTGGAGCATCTACGATACCTGGCCGTCGGATGAAACCGCCATCGGCTTTACGAAATCGGTCGACGGGGGCGGCATCTTCACCCCGGCCACCCGGATCATCACCAACATCAAGGGGATCAGGGCCTCCATGACCGGCAAGAACATGCGCGTGAACTCCTTCCCCTCCATGGCGGTCGACCTGAGCACCGGTCCGAACCGGGGGACCCTCTACCTGGTGTGGGCGAATGTGGGATATCCGGGGATCAATACCGGTACCGACATCGATGTGTACCTGATCCGTTCCGCCGATGAAGGCGAGACCTGGTCCGAACCCATCCGCGTGAACCAGGATCCGGCGGGGCTGGGCAAGCAGCACTATTTCCCGTGGATCACCTGCGACCCCATCACCGGTGGATTGTGTGTAATTTATTATGACGACCGTGACCTGCCACCCACCGAAGCCGCCACCTATGTCTCTTTCTCCTATGACGGTGGACTTTCCTGGAGCGACATGCAGGTGAGCGATTATACTTTCACCCCGAAGCCCATCGCCGGGCTGGCCTACAGCTATTTCGGCGATTACATCGGCATCCAGTCGCACAACATGAAGGTGTACCCCGTGTGGACCGACAACCATGACGGCCGGGCCATGACCTATGTTTCGCCCTTCGACCTGGGCCCCAACCCCAACCAGCCCTGGGTGAGCTACTACTCCAATGCGCTCACGCCGGCAACGGGAAAGGGAGCCCTTTCCCTGAACCTTTCTGACCCATTATCTCAGGCCCGGGGAAAAAGCACCACAACCCTGAATTTTGGCGATTCGCTGCATCTCTCGCTGGGATTGAAAAACATCGGCGACCAGATGGCCGGAAATGTCTCGGCGTACCTCTATTCCACCTCTCCCTGGATCCATATGACCGACAGCCTCGCCCTCTACGACACGATCGGTCCCGGCCAGGTACGGGTCATCCCGAACGGGTTTGCCTTCAAGGTGTCCGACACCATCCCCGACAACCTGCCTGTCCGCTTTGAAGTGCAGGTGACCGGCGGCGATTCGGTGTGGTACAGCCATTTCGTCCTCGAATCGCATGCACCAGCCATGAAGATAAACAATCTGGTGATCATAGATACCCTGAGGGCAACCCAAAACAGGTTGAAGATCAAATCCACTGAACAAGGGCAACACCTCGTAAACCCAGACACCGGCGTTAATATGCACAACGGGCGGCTCGATCCCGGTGAAACCGTGACGATGGTGATCACGGTTACCAATACCGGAGATTTCGACGCTCCTTCGGCTGTGGGGCTGCTTTCGACCATCTCACCCTGGCTTACCCTGCTCACCGACAGTGTTTTCCTCAACACCCTCCATCCCGGCGAGGTAAAGGAGGCTCAATACTTGGTCACGGTCAGCCCCGATGCCCCCACGGGAACCGGCGCCGATCTCACCCTCACCGTTCAAAGCGGCCTTTACCATGCGCAGCGGACCTTCAGGGAGATGATCGGCCGGCTCATTGAGGACTGGGAAACCAACACCCTTAACCGGTTTGCCTGGCAAACGGCCGGGTCGGCGCCCTGGTTTGTTACAAATCAGAATCCATGGGAGGGGTTATACTGTGTAAGGTCGGGGGCAATTCCCTCCTACGAGAATTCGCAGCTGTTCCTCGACTATACCTCCGCAGCCAGCGACAGCATCTCCTTTTGGCTGAAGACCTCGAGTGAACAGGATTACGATTTCCTGAACTTTTACATCGACGGCGTTTTGCAGGGGCAGTGGTCGGGCGACACCCCCTGGAGGCGTGCCTCCTCCCCGGTGGATGCCGGTGAACACACCTTCAAATGGAGCTATAACAAAGACATCGCCCTGAGCTGGGGGCTCGACCGTGCCTGGGTCGACTTCATCGCCCTGCCACCGCCCATCCTGCCCATCGTTGACCCGGGTCCCGACGACACCCTTTGTGCCGGGATGAATGCAATACTCCAGGGCACTGCTGAGCACTACGACAGTATTCGTTGGGGAACATCGGGAGATGGCCTATTCGGCAATGACACCCTGCTTTCCACGCTCTACATCCCGGGCACCAACGACCTGATTGAAGGCACGGTTAACCTACGGCTGACCGGATGGGGGCTTTACGGGAGTTTCGGAAGAACTAAGGTGATCCGGATCAATCCCCTACCGGTGGCCTCCTTCACCATCTACCCGAGGGATACCGTATGCGCCGGGCAGCCGGTGATCCTTTCGGCAGATACGATGGGCAACTCAGCCTATCTCTGGACCCCCGGAAATCTCACCCTGCCGGAGATCAGCTTTGACACCTCGATGAACGGAGGCGTGGGAACCTTCAAGGTTCGCCTTACCGTCACCAACCGTTTCCAGTGCCAGAACCGCGATTCGGCTTCCGTCACCTTCAGGGATTGCACCGGTATGGAGGAGCAGGAACCCGCTTCGCTTCGGATCTATCCCAACCCGGGCGATGGCCGTTTCATCCTTGAACTCCATACCCTGAATCCGGGACCGGGGAGCATCACCGTGACCAGTTCAACCGGCGTGGTGGTTTTCAGGGAGAAATATTCCATCATCCCTTCACGATGGAGCAAAAAGCTAAATCTCTCCTATCTGCCTGATGGGATCTATGTGTTATCGCTTACCACCGGGGAGGAAAAAAGGATGTATAAGCTGGTTTTTCGGAGGTGATATTCATTATCAAATGAAATAATGTGTAATTATTGTGCCGAAATTGACCTTTTTTTGTATATTTGCAGGAAAATGTAAGCATGACTTTCGAATTTAACCATCTCAAAAGTTTCTCAAATAAAGAAAAACATGGGATCGATTTTCATGAAGCGCAACAGTTATGGTTGGATCCGGAACGAATTGTTATTCCGGCAAGGACCTTGAATGAAATACGTTATTTAATGGTTGCACGGTTCAATGGTGTTTTTTGGTCAGTAGTTTACACCCACAGGGGTGAAGAAATCCGAATTATTTCCGTGCGAAAATCGAGACAAAATGAAAAAGAAATCTATCAACGCTGAGGAATTTGATACCCTTTTTGAAAAGGGTGCGGATATAGTCGAATACCTGGCCACTGAAAAGGCTGAACGTCCAGGATTGAAACAACGGCGTGTGAGCGTTGATTTCCCTTCCTGGATGGTACAGGAACTTGACCGGGAAGCTGAACGTATGGGGATCACCCGCCAATCAGTGATTAAATACTGGATTTCTGAAAAACTTCACCCATAATTCGCGTTCGACTTTCGGCCTTGTCACGTTTTTTTGTCATACGTCACTCGTCATTAGTAATTCGTAATTGGTAATTGGTAATTCGTTATGTTCATCCACCGTCCGGTCGAAATGCCAGCTCCCAGGGATCCGGGGTTTCGGTTTTATCTTGGGCTGATCATTTTTATTGTCTCCTTTTTCATGCTTCCCATCGGGCTGGTCCTCAAGGGATTCATGATGACCCATTTCTGGAAAGGCTTTATCCTGGCTGTTTTCTGGATCAGCGCCCCCATCATGAAGATCTCATCCATTGCCATCCTTGGTAAGCCTTCTTATGAATGGATCAATTACAAGATCCACTATATCTATCATCATGTAGCCAAACCGCACCAGATTACCCCGCTGCGCTACAACATCGGGCTGGTGCTCTTTGTCCTGCCCTTCCTTCCCAACTACATGATCTCCTTTATGCCGCACCTCTTCACCATTTCCCTCTTCACGCGTTATATCCTCATCGTCATCTCAGATCTGATGTTTGTGGTGAGCCTGTTTGTGCTTGGCGGTGATTTCTGGGATAAGCTGAGGGCGTTGTTTACGTATAGGGCGAAGGCGAGGTTTGAGGAGAAGTAATGGAGTGATGGAGTAATGGAGTAATGGAGTAATGAAGTAATGGAGTAATGAAGTAATGGAGTGATGGAGTAATGAAGTGATGGAGTGATGGAGTAATGGAGTAATGGAGTGATGGAGTAATGGAGTGAAAAGTTATTTTGTTGATAAGTTTCTGAGGTTTTTATGTCACTTTTTCTTGTTTTCGGGATTAAGCACAAAGCTTAATCTATGAAAACGCACAGGGATCTTGATGTTTGGAAAGACAGTATTGAGCTGGTGTCGGAGGTATACCGGCTTTCGAAGAAATTCCCCAGGGAGGAGGTTTTTTGTTTGACGCAGCAGCTCCGGAGGGCGGCAATTTCCATCCCCTCAAATATCAGTGAGGGAGCTGCCCGGAATCAAAAGAGAGATTTTGTGAGGTTCCTTCGAATTTCTGCCGGAAGTCTTGCCGAAATTGATACACAAATCATCATCGCAGAAAAACTTCAATACCTGGGTGAATCAGACCGCATCCACCTGGAAGGCTACACCCATAAAATCAGGGCCCAACTCGGCGGATTAATCAAAGCCCTTGAAAAACAACTCTAACAGAAAATTAGAGTAATGGAGTAATGAAGTAATGAAGTAATAAAGCACCTTCAACTTTCCATACTACCTTATCACTCCATTACTCTATCACTCCATCACTTCATCACTCCATTACTTCATTACTCCATTACTCCATTACTTTTTACAAAAAAAACATAGCTACCCCCCCCACTGCAAGGAGCGCGCCTGCCACTTCTTTGATCGTCACTTTCTCCTTGTAGATGATCATGGAGGGCGGGATGATGAGCACGGGCACCAGGGCCATGATGGTGGCGGCGATGCCGGTGTCGGCGTATTTGATGGCGATGAGCGAAAAGGATACCCCGAGGAAGGGGCCGAAGAAGGCGCCGAGGGTGAGCTGGAGCATGGGCTTGCGGTAGGTCAGGGCCCTGAAGGCATCTTTCCAGAGGCGCATGATGAAAAAGAGGACGGAGAAGCCGGCGATGCCGGCGATGACGCGGATCTGCGTGGAGGCGAAGGAGTCGTATCCCTGCATGCCCACCTTGCTGAAAACCAGCCCGGCCGCCTGGCCAAGCGCCCCGCCCAGGCCGAGGAGGATCCCCCACAACGGGTAGTTGAATTTCACCTTCCGGCGGCCGCCGTTGCTCTCTTCAGCGGTATGTCTCTTCAATACCACCAGAGCAATGCCGGCCATGGTGAGGATCATGCCGACCCAGCTTTTCCATGAGAGGGTCTCGCCCAGCACCATCCATCCGATGAAGGCGGTCATGGGCGGGGCCAATGCCATCATCAGCATCGAGATGCGGGCGCCCACCACCACGAAGGCCTGGAAAAGGCAGAGGTCGCCGAATACGAAGCCGATCAGCCCCGAAAGGGTAAGATAAAACCAGGCCCGGGGTGTTGCATCGAGGGGAAGCAGCGATCCGCGGTAGAAATAGACGAAGATGGTGAGAAAGGTGAAACCGATGACGAGGCGCCAGATGTTGACCACCATGGAGCCAATGCGGCGGCTGGCTGCTTCGAACGACAGGGCCGTCACGGTCCAGAATACGGCTGTAAGCAGGGCGGCCAGTTCGCCGGGATGATGCATCACAATTGTTTCCTCCTCATTATCTTACTCCTCCTGCCAGCCATCCTTCAGGATTCTGGATCACCTTGCCGCGCCATATTTCAAAATGCAACTCCGTCCGCTGATCTTCGGCGCTGGTAAAGACCCGCCCGATGATCTGCCTGGCCGAAACCTCCTGCCCGTCGCGCACACTCACATCAGCAAGGTTGGAATAGACCGTCAGGTATTCGCCGTGACGGATGATCACCACCTTGTTGAGGTTCTGGAAGGACATGACCCGGCTTACCTTGCCGAAAAAGACCGACTTGACCACCGAGCCACGTTCGGTCGTGATGTCGATGCCATTGTTTTTAACCTTCACATACTCGAGCACCGGGTGGGGATGCTCGCCAAAGTTCCCGGAGATGTATCCCCGGTCGCAGGGCCAGGGAAGCCGTCCATGGTTGGCCGAGAAGGAGGATGACAACTCCTTTTCACGTGGCGTAAGCGTTATGGCCGTGCGGCTTTCGACACCCTTTGCCTTGGAGCCTGCCTTATTCTCCGTGGCGCTGCTTTTACGGCTGCGCTCTTCAGAGGCCTTGATCTCCTCGGCGATCAGCTTTTGGATGGCATATTCAAGCCGGTCGGCGGCCTTTTGTTTCGTGCGCAGGGTAGCCAGCAGCTGGCTCTCTTTGGATGCAAATTCCTTCACTGCTTTGGCCTTTTCCGCCTTCTCGCGGTCGAGTTTCTGCTTTTCCTGCTGCTGGGAGGCCACCAGCGACAGCTTTTGGTTTTTTACGGCTTCGAGATCTTTACGCTGCCGGTTGATGGCCGTCTGGGTCGATTCGATCCTTTCGGCCTGGCGGCGTCGGTAGGAAGCGTACTGCTGATAGTATTTCAGGCGCTGAAAGGCCTGGTTGAAATCCCTGGCCGAAAAGATGAACATCAGCTTGTTATACCCGTTCATCGTGCGATTGGCAAAGTAGATCATCCGCGCATATTCCGATTTCAGGGCCTGGAGCTGTTTCGACATCTTGTCGATCTGCAGGTTCTCGACCGAGATCTTCACCTCCACATCATTGAGTTCGCGGTTGATGGTATTGATCAGCGCCTCCCGGCTCCTGATCTGCTTGGCCAGGAGCTGCATCTTCTGCATGGAGGTCTGCTTGTTTTTTTGGGTCCGTTCGAGCAGGTCGGTGGTACTCCTGATCTCCTCCTCCAGCTGCTGCTTGGTTCGCTGCAGCTTCTCCTTATCCTTTGTGGCCTGAGAAAACACGGTGGCCGTAAATAACAGCAACACCATCATCATCAGCCCTGCGGCGGATAAAATAAAAGGGATGCGGTTTCTTCTGACAATCATTGAACGGGCGTTGTATTATAATTTTGCCGGCTCGTAACTGGCCGGGATCTTAAATGGAAACTGCATGGGAATGTTGATCGACATCTTTGAAAAAGCGGCCTTCACCCGGATGGTATTTCCTGCCCAGATGATGTAGTTCATCTCCCGTGGAAAAAGTTGCCCTTCAACCGATTCGAAGCCCCCATAGCTCGATTCAAGCTTGATGTTGTCGCGGCCGATCTCCTTCACATCGGTATGGGTGATCTTGAAATTGGCGGGGTCGAGCCAGATATTCTGAATGAAGATCTTCGGATTTTCCTGGCTGTTGCGCACATATTTCTTCAGCTTCATACGGGCGCCGGTCGAGAGTTTGTATTCGCCGCCATCGATGGTCGCCCTGAACTTGCCCTCTTCATAAAACTGGAGGTCGGTCCCCAGCAGAAAGGCCTGCAGCAGGTCGTAGTCGATGTTGGTGTTGAGAAAGCGGTTCAGACTTTCATAATCACCAAGGAAATAGGTGTTGTTGAGGCGGTTGATCATCTTCACCGAATCCTGCGAGATCATGATCCTCACCGCTTCGATGCCGAGCATGGGGATGAGCGAGATCCAGATCAGGCTGTCCTTGCGGATACGGATCTGCCCGTTGAATGAGTTTTCGCTCTTTTCGTTGGTGTAGTCGGCCGAAAACTTGGCTGAGAACCAATCGTATTTCAGCTCCTTCTCCTTCAGCTTGTTGAACAGGTAATCTGCCCCCTCTTCCTTGATGGGGGCACGCATGACTTTGCGGGAGGGGGAGCACGAAGAAAGAAGTGACAAGGTAACAAGGTAACAAAGTAATGGAGTAATGGAGTGATGGAGTAATGAAGTAACAAGGTGACAGGGTGACAAGGTAACAGGGTGACGAAGAAATGACCAATGACCAATGACCAATGACCAATGATATTTTACGCTTGACGGATTACCTGTGGAATTCTTTCTTTTTTTCATTTTCAGGGATAATATTTTTTGTCGGCGATCTTTTTTTCCAGGAGGTCGGAGGCTTTGCCTTTTTGTTTGGCTTTCTGCCAGTATTCGAGGGCGAGCATGGGATCGTTCAGTTTGTAAAGTACGTCGCCGTAATGTTCCAGCACCTCGGCACTGGGCCCCTCCTTATTGTTCACGGCCTTTAAGATCCATTCGCCGGCTTCATCGTATTTCCCCTGCATGAAGAGCACCCATCCGTAGGTATCCTGGAACGAAGCGCTCTCCGGATCGAGCGAGACCGCCTTTTTCGCCATCTTCGCCGCCTTAACCAGTTCCACCCCCTTCAGGGAGAGGTAATAGGCATAGTTGTTCAGCACGTAGGCATTTTCGTAGTTGAGTTTGAGCGATTTTTCATAGGCATCATATGCTTCGCTCTCCTTTTTCAGGGCATGCAGGGCATCACCCTGGTACATGTAAAACTGGGCCAGGAGTTCATCGTTATCCACCACCAGTTTCAGGCCTGTGTTCAAGGTTTTCAGGGCATCTTCGTTCTGCTTGAGCTGCAGGCTGGCCAGTCCGGTGAACAGAAAGGGCAGCGGCTGCTCCGGAAAAAGCTCCATGGTCCGGTGGCCGCAGGAAACCAGATGCTCGAAATCACCCTGCTGGAGGTCAAGGCGAAGCACCTGCTCCCAGATGACATAGCGGGTGCTGTCGAGGGTGAGGGCCTTGATGAAGGCTTCGCGGGACTCGGGGAATTTCTTATCCTGCAGCAGCAGATCACCATAGATGGAAAAGACCTTCGGATCTTTTGGATGGGTTTCGATGAGGATCTTCGACAGGGTGAAGGCCTGGTCTTTCAGATCGTTGTAAATCTGGTTCACGGTATAAAACGAGAGCAGGATGCTCACCTTGGTATCGACGTCGAGGTTTGGATTGGCGAAACCCAGCTTGAGCTCTTCAAATGCCTTATCCTTGTTGCCGGACTTGCGGTAGTAATCGGCCATCGACATGTGGATGTAGGCATTGTCGGGGTCTATTCCGGCGATTTTTTTATATACCTCAAGCGCCTTTTCCGGCATGTTGTTCGACATATAAAATTCGGCCAGGATGGAGTGGTAGCGGCTTTCGTCGGGGTAGGCTGTGATGAGTGTCTGAAGCTCTTTTTCGGCTCCCTTGAGATCGTTGAGGTGCAGGTAGATCTTCTCCTTCTGGATAATAATCTCCTCCGAAACGCCTGCCTTTTCCTCAATCTGGTCATAGATCTTTATGGCATCGGGATACTTTTCAATCTGGAGGTAAAGGGCGGCAAGCTGATACATATAATCGAGATTCTCGGGATATTTTGCGGCCACCTTCTCATAAATGGGGATGGCATCCTGGGGATGGGTGGTGGACTGGTAGAGTTCGGCCAGGAAAAGTGAATACCAGGTGTTTTCGGGGTCGAGTTTCGTTGCTTCCCGGGCCAGGCGGATGGCTTCATCGATGTTTTTCTGCGATGCCTCAAGCCGGGCGAGTTCAAAACATCCGACCGGATCGAGGGGATACCGGCTCACATACCGGCGGAACATCTCCAGCGCCCCCTTCACATTCCCGATCAGCGCCTCCTTCTTGGCATCGATCAGCTGGTTCGTATTGCTCTTTCCGTCCTGGGCCATCCCTGCCGGAGCAGGAAGAATTTCCAGAAAAACCACCATGCTTATGTATAGAAAAAAGAATCTCATCAGACTAAGTTAAAAGCGTGACACGTGACGCGTGACGGAAAAAAGCGTGACACGTGACGCGTGACGCGTGACAAAAAAAAGCGTGACACGTGACGCGTGACGCGTGACAAAAAAAAGCGTGACACGTGACGCGTGACGCGTGACAAAAAAATTGGTAATTGGTCATTCGTAATTGGTCATTGGTCATTGGTAATTGGTCATTGGTCATTAATTACTTCTCCCCCGTATGTCCAAACCCCCCTGCTCCTCTTTGCGTTGCCTCCAGTTCTTCAACCTCCACCCATTCGGCCTGCTGGTGGGCGGCGATGATCATCTGGGCGATGCGTTCGCCGTCGCGGACCACAAAATCCTCCTTCGACAGGTTAACCAGGATCACCTTGATTTCGCCGCGGTAATCGGCATCGATGGTTCCCGGGGTGTTCAAAAGGGTGATCCCCTTTTTGGCAGCCAGCCCGCTGCGGGGCCTGATCTGGGCTTCATACCCGATGGGAATTTCGACAAACAGTCCGGTGGGGACCAAGCTCCGATCGAGTGGTTTCAGCAACACTTCATGGTCGAGGTTCGCACGCAGGTCCATCCCGGCCGAAGCAACGGTTTCGTAAGCCGGCAACGGGTGTTTTGAATGGTTGACAATCCTGATCTTCATGAATTAAAATAAATTAATACCGCCCTGATGGAGGATCCCCACTTCAAGGGGCAGTTACTATCCTCCAGTGGCAACCCACATTGCCATGGTAAAATAGGTTCCAATAAATTGAAGGCAAAGGTAATAAAATCTTGTTTATCGGGCAGCAGCAAGGCGCGGCTTTTCAACCAGCCAGGCGACCACCGCAAAGAGGGCAAGCAGCAGCGTATGAAAAAGAAAACGCAGGGCCCGTCCATCGGGGACCACGTATACACTGACGAGGTAAAGCAGGACGGCCAGCGTGAGGTATCCGAAGAAGCGGTTGAGATTGTATTTCACCGGAAAAAACTGCTGTCCGAGGAGGTACGAAAGGACCATCATTGTGCCGTAGCAGATGAAGGTGGCCCAGGCCGATCCGAGATATCCGTGGATGAGGTGATCGGGGCTCAGCGGGATCCACCAGAAATTCAGGGCGATGGTGATCACGGCGCCAACCAGCGAAAGCCAGGCGCCCCAGATGGTTCTCGAGGTGAGTTTGTACCAGATCGCGAGGTTGTAATAGACCCCGAGAAAAAGGTTGGCCATCATGAGGATGGGGATGACCCCTTTGCCCTCCCGGTAATTTTTTCCGATGAGGTAATGCATGATGAAATCATCGAGGTAGACCATGGTGGCCAGGAAGATGAAGGAGACCACCACGATGAAATAATCCATGATGCGGGCGTAGAGAATCCTGGCATCTTTTTCCTTTGCGGCCGCGAAGAAGAAAGGTTCGGCCGCGTATTTATAGGCCTGGATGAAGATGGTCATCAGGATCGAGATCTTGTAGCAGGCACTGTAAATTCCCACCTGGTACGAGGCAATGCCTTCGGGCAGCAGGTACCTGAGGAGGATGCGGTCGAAGGTTTCGTTGACAATGCCCGCCAATCCGGCAAAGAGCAGGGGAAAGGCATAGATCAGCATGGTTTTCAGGAGCTTCCGGTTGATTTTCCACCGGATCCCGGCATACTGCGGGATCAGCAGGATGAGCGTCAGGACGCTGGCGATGAGGTTGGAGACAAAAATATACTCAATGCCCCAGTCGGGCCGGTAAACCATGTGGATGAATCCGCTGAGGAAGTCCAACGAAGCATGCTTCAGGGCCCAGGGACAGAAAAGCAGGAAGAACAGGTTCAGCAGGAAGTTGACGGAGATGCTGACCAGGTTGATGGTGACAAACCTGATCGCTTTGTTTTGCGCCCTGAGCAGGGCAAAGGGTATCTTCGACATCGCATCGAGGCCAAGAAACCAGACAAACCAGAGGACATACTCGGGATGACCGGCATAGTCCATCCACCGGGCAATGTCGGGGGCAAAGAGGGAGGCAAGGCTGAGGAAGATCACCGATGAGATGATCAGCGAGATCATGGCGGTGCTGAAAATGCCGGATTTGTTGGTTTCATTTTCATGGAACCGGAAAAAGGCCGTTTCCATGCCGTAGGTAAGGATGACCGTGAGGAAGGCGGCATAGGCATAAAACACGCTCACCGTGCCGTATTCTTCCGGCAGGAAGACCCGCGTGTAGATGGGCACCAGCAAATAGCCCAGCAGGCGTCCCAGGACACTCGATAGTCCGTAAATGGCGGTCTGGCCTGCAAGTTTTTTGAGGGGATTCATGAAGATTAAATAATGGATTGAGCAACCAGAAGGTTTTCTTTGGCAAAGGCGATCCATTTTGCAACAAGTTGCTTTTTTAAATCCTCATTCATACAAGACCCTGCCGTCTTTTAAGATTTCGATAAATAGAGGATGCCCAGCCTGGATGTTCATCTCATACTCCTCTTTCCTGCAAACGATGATATCCATCGGAAAATTTCGACCCCGGAAAAGCTCATCCACTTTATTACGCACAATTTTATTAGGTACGTTTGCTTTTTGAATAACCAGAAGATCGACATCACTGTCGGAAATAGTTTTTCCCGTAGCCTGAGAACCAAACAACACAATTCGTTCAACAGGGATATTCAGAGCAATTTTTTTTGCCATTTGCTCAAAAAACTCAAAGTTTAAAATTTCAGGCCTTTTCATTTTTCAAAAGTCGATCTAAAAGTACAATTTCTTTGGCTATTTTTGCGGACATGCCGAAAAATAAATACTACGTTGTCTGGAAGGGCAAAAAACCGGGGGTCTATGAGGGGTGGGCCGACTGCAGGAAGCAGGTGGAGGGATTTAACGGGGCCCTGTACAAGGGATTCCCCACATCCGAACTGGCCAGGGCGGCTTTGAACGACGATCCGCGGAAATACATGACCAAAGGGCTGAATGCCCCGAAAAAGATCGCCTGTTCCAATCCCCTCATCGGGGTTCCCATTGCCGACAGCCTCTGCGTGGATGCTGCCTGTGCCGGAAACCCGGGGGTGCTTGAATACCGCGGGGTGGATACGAAATCGGGGGCCGAACTGTTCCACCTGGGGCCCTTTCCTGAAGGGACGGTAAACCTGGGTGAATTTTTGGGCATCGTGCATGCTTTGGCTTACCTGGCCCAACGGAACAGCGACTGGCCGGTCTATTCCGATTCGCGCACCGCCATGGCCTGGGTTCGCAAGAAAGCCATCAATACCAACCTGGCCCTATCGCCAAAAAATCAAAAACTCTTCGACCTGGTTGGCCGCGCCCTGACATGGCTGCATGAAAATTCGTGGCCCAATAAGATCCTCAAGTGGGAAACCGAATACTGGGGCGAGATCCCCGCTGATTTCGGAAGGAAATAACCGAAGATTTCTTTAAAGCGTAGCATAGAATGCATCCCTAACATGGTTCACAGTTATTATATTGTATTTCAATATGATAACAATTACATCGAACCGAATTTCACCTAACATGCTTTTATACCGTATATAGGCCTGGGCGGCCCGCGCCAGGATGCGTTGCTTTTTTGGGTTTACACATGTTCCAGGATCGGCAAAACGGTTTGAATGGCGGGTTTTCACCTCTACGATCACGATGAAATCTCCATCGCGGGCAATGATATCGATCTCCTCCCTCCCCCATCGCCAGTTGTGTTCGAGGATCCGGTAACCCCTCTTTTCAAGGTAGCGGGCTGCGAACTCTTCACCGGTTCTTCCCAGTTCAATGTGATCCATAAGGTATTTATGGTTAATCGGAGAAAAGGGAAAAGGTGAAGAAACAGATCAATGAAACTTGACCTCCACCCCCGTGCCGACCTTCAAGGTCACCTTGCGCCCCAGGATCAGGGCTACGTTCGGCTCGATGTGCCCTGCAGGGAAATCATAGCAAACGGGGAATGTGTACTCCCTGACGTTATCGGCAATGATCTCGTTGGCTGTGAGGCCAAAGGGAATGGTATTGTCGTTCATTTTGCTCATTCCACCCACGATGAGTCCGCGCAGTTTGGCCAGTTTCCCGGTCCGCTTCAGGTTCATCATCATCCGGTCGATGTGATACAGGTATTCGTCGAGATCTTCGATGAACAGGATCTTTCCGGCGGTATCGATGTCTGATGCGGTCCCTGCGAGGTTATGCAGGATCGAAAGGTTTCCGCCAACCAGCACCCCTTCGGCTACCCCGGAACGCGAAAGCGGCTTTTTATCACAGAAATAGGCCATGGGATTGCCAAACAACGCCTCGACCAGGGTCATCAGGGTATCATCCTGTTTCTCCTCCTGCATGTTGATGGGCATGGCGGCGTGCAGGGTCTCGATGCCGAACTGGCGATGGATGTGGGCATGAAGGACGGTCACATCGCTGAATCCGACAATCCACTTGGGATGCTCGCAGAAATTTTTGAAATCAAGCTGGTCGATGATCCGCACCGCGCCATAACCGCCCCGTGCACATACGATGGCTTTGATCCGGTCGTCGTCGAGCATCTGCTGGAAATCCCTGCGCCGCTGCTCATCGGTGCCGGCAAACTGGTTATACCGGTTGAAAACATAACTGCCAAGCACCACCTCCAGTCCCTGCCGCTGAAAAAAACGGATGGCCGGATGCACCTCCTCGAAGGTGATGCTCCTTGCCGGGGAGACGATGGCGATCTTGTCGCCCTTTGTGAGGTAAGGGGGGTGGATCATGGGGTAAAGGTATGAAAAAAGTAATGAAGTAATGAAGTAATGGAGTAATGGAGTAATGGAGTAATGGAGTAATGGAGTAAAAAGGTGACAAAGTGACAGGGTAACAGGGTAACAGGGTAACAGGGTGACAGGGTGACAGGGTGACAGGGTAATAAAAATCGTAAATCGTAAATCGTAAATCGTAAATCGTAATATCTTTGCAGGCTGATCAATACCTCCATGGATAAAAAACCTGATTTTAAACGTTACACGGTTACTTCTGCCCTGCCTTATGCCAACGGGCCTATCCACATCGGTCACCTGGCCGGGGTGTATGTGCCGGCTGATATCTATGTGCGTTTTCTCCGCATGAACGGGGAGGATGTTATTTTTATCGGCGGCTCCGACGAACACGGGGTGCCCATCACCATCAAGGCGCTGCAGCAGGGGGTTTCGCCCCAGGATATCGTGGACAAATATCACGGGATCATCAAGAAATCGTTTGAGGATTTCGGCATTTCATTCGACATTTACTCCCGTACCTCCAATAAAACCCACCATGAAACGGCTTCGGCCTTTTTCCGCAAGATGTATGACGCCGGCCAGTTCATCGAGAAGGTCTCGGCCCAGTATTATGATGAAGCCACCGGACATTTCCTGGCCGACCGGTACATCACCGGAACCTGTCCCCATTGCGGCAATGAAAAGGCGTACGGCGACCAGTGCGAAAAATGCGGCACTTCGCTGAATGCAACAGACCTGATCAACCCGAAGTCGGTGTTAAGCGGCAATCCGCCGGTGATGCGTGAAACCAGGCACTGGTTTCTTCCGCTCGATGAATATGAACCCTGGCTGCGCGAATGGATCCTCGAAGGTCACAAGGACGACTGGAGAACCAGCGTTTACGGGCAGTGCAAATCGTGGATCGACCAGGGGCTTCAGCCCCGCGCTGTGACCCGCGACCTCGACTGGGGCGTGAAGGTGCCGGTGGAGGGCGCCGAAGGGAAGGTGCTCTATGTGTGGTTTGATGCCCCGATCGGTTATATTTCGGCCACCCGGGAACTGACCCCCGACTGGGAAAAATACTGGAAGGACCCGGAGACCAAGCTGGTTCATTTCATCGGCAAGGATAACATCGTTTTTCACTGCATCATCTTCCCCACCATGCTCAAGGCCGAGGGGACTTACATCCTGCCGGACAATGTGCCGGCCAATGAATTCCTGAACCTCGAAGGCGACAAGATCTCCACTTCTCGCAATTGGGCTGTATGGCTCCACGAATATCTCAAAGATTTTCCCGGAAAACAGGACGTACTACGTTATGTGCTTACGGCGGCCGCCCCTGAAGCCAAGGACAACGACTTTACCTGGAAGGATTTCCAGGCAAGGAACAACAACGAACTGGTGGCCATCCTCGGGAATTTTGTGAACCGCACGATGGTGCTGACCCATAAATATTTTGAAGGGAAGGTGCCTCCGCAGGAAAATATTCTTCATTTCAGTGATTTTACTGCACTGGACGAAATGAAATTGTTCCCCGACCGCATTGCGGCAAGCATTCACGCCTACCGTTTCCGCGAGGCGCTGGCCGACATGATGAACCTGGCGCGGCTTGGAAATAAATACCTCACCGAAAATGAGCCATGGAAGGTCTATCCAAAGGATCCGGTCAGGGTGGGAACGGTCCTGAACATCTCCCTGCAGATCTGTGCCCAGCTTTCGATCGTGGCCGAACCCTTTTTACCCTTTTCAACCGAAAAGATCAGGCAGATGCTGAACCTCCCTGCGATGAAATGGAGCGATGCCGCCTCACTCGACTGGCTTGCGGCCGGGCATATGCTGAATGCACCCTCCCTGCTGTTTGAGAAAATTGAGGATGCCGCCATTGAGGCCCAGGTGCAAAAACTCCTGAACACCAGGATAGCGAACGAGGCCATGCAGGCCAAAGCTCCTGTGAAACCAGGTAAAGAGGTTATCCGGTTCGAAGATTTTTCGAAAATGGATATCCGTGTTGGGACCATCCTGGAGGCGGAAAAGGTGGCCAAGACCGACAAACTCCTGAAGCTGAAGATCGATACCGGGCTCGACCAGCGGACGGTCGTCAGCGGCATTGCGCAATATTTCAAGCCGGAGGAGCTCATCGGCAAGCGAGTTTCGATCCTGGTGAACCTGGCGCCGCGAAAGCTGAAGGGAATTGACTCGCAGGGGATGATCCTGATGGCTGAAAACCCGGATGGGTCGCTCTATTTCGTCACTCCCGACGAGGGAACCCTCAACGGGGCGGATATTAAATAAAAATCGTAATTTTGCAAAAAAGCGTGACAGGGTAACAGGGTAACAAGGTAAGAAGTGACAGAGTAATGAAGTAATGAAGTAATGGAGTAAAAATTGGTCATTGGTAATTGGTCATTGGTAATTAGTAATTCTTTCCCGGCTCCGTAGTTCAATGGATAGAACGGAAGTTTCCTAAACTTTAAATGCAGGTTCGATTCCTGCCGGGGCTACAAATCTCACCAGCTTATTGATCAGAGTCAATGGATTCCCCTTCCAGAAGGATGGTAATCATTAAGATGTATATTTATTATATCATCCGGATCCGGATTTTACTGTTCCATCATTTTCAGCAATGTTGCCCTCAATGGTATTTTGTTATATATTTACGATTAATTCTTAAAGTAACTGCCGGTATTAAAGGTTGCAATGAGTATTTGATCAGTCGCTGTGTGTGAATAATAACAGTTTGTCAGGATGAACCGAAAAAATAACAAAAGGGCCGTTGAAAAACAGCTTATCGGATCTGGAGACCAATTAATCAATATCCTGGAAACCATGACCGATGCATTTGTTTCGCTGAATAAAAACTGGTGTTACACCTATATGAACCAACGTGCTGGAGAAATTTTCGGGCGTGACCCCAAAGCAATGATCGGCAAACATATCTGGACCGAATTTCCTGAAGGAATTGGTCAGCCGTTTCATTTGAACTATGAAAAAGCCATGAGGGAGCAGGTTCCTGTTCAAATGGAAGAATACTATCTGCCTTATGATAAATGGTTTGAAAATCGTATCCATCCAACGAATGATGGACTTGCAATATTTTTTCAGGATATTACCGTACGAAAGAAGGCCGAACTGGCTTTAATGGAAAGTGAAGAAAAATACAGGGCTCTTGTTGAATCTGCAAATGACAGTATTCTCATCGTTCAGAAAGGAGTACTGGTTTTTGCAAATCATATTCCCCTTCAGATTTCAGGATATCCGATGGAAGAAGTTGTCGGGGCCCCATTTCTCAAATTTATAGCCGAAGAGGACCGTGAGAAGATTCTGGAGTTTTATCAGCTCAGGATCAAGGGTGAAGATGTACCATTTCATTATGAAACCAATATATTGCTTAAAAACGGTGAAAGAAAGCCAGTTGAGATAAGCATCTCTATGTTTACTTATCATGAGGAAAAATCAGAACTTGTATTTATCCGTGACATCTCTGAACGAAAACAGCTTGAAGAGGCAAGAAACCAGGAACAGGCTCTTCTTAAAACCCTGATCAATTATTTACCCAGTTCAGTCTTTGTTAAAGATCGTGATCTCAGAAAAACTGCCTGCAACCCGGCTCATCTGAGTCGAATGGCCATTACCCTGGGAAGAAATGAACCTCTCTCCGAATCTGAAGTCCTGGGTAAAACCGATTTTGACATTTATCCTGATACTTTGGCAGCATCCTATTTTGAGGAAGATGAAAAGGTAATCAAACGCGGAGAGTCTGTATTGAACAAGGAGAGTTTTTCAATTGACAAATCCGGTGAATCATCATGGGAGCTGATCTCCAAAATTCCGATCCGGAATGAAGAAGGCGCGATCAGCGGAATGGTTGGCATAGCTCATGATATAACGGAAAGGAAAAATAACGAGAAGATCCTTGAAAATGAAAGGATGATGTTGCGCACTCTCATCAACACTATACCTGATCTTATCTGGCTGAAAGATCCTGAAGGTGTTTACCTCATCTGTAATCCTGAATTTGAAAGGCTCTATGGCGCAAAAGAATCCGAGATTCTGGGGAAAACCGATTATGATTTTGTTCCAAAAGAGCTTGCAGATTTTTTCAGAAAAAATGACGACGAGGCAGTTAAGAATGGGAAACCTACAAATAATCTGGAAACTCTGACTTATGCAGACGATGGTCACATGGGTTTTTTCGAAACAATAAAAACCCCCATGTTTGATTCTGCCGGAAAGCTGATCGGAGTACTAGGAGTAGCCAGGGATATAACCGAGATTCAGCATTCAAAGGAGACCCTTGCTGAAAGGGAAAAACAGCTTTCATCCATTTATGATACCGTTGGCAATGTTATTTTTTTACTTGAAATCACAGAGGATCGATCCTTTAAATTTTTATCGGTAAATCAGGCCTTTATTAATGTAACAGGAATTCCCGCCGAGGCTGTCATCGGGCAGACAATACATGATGTGATTCCGGAACCTTCCCTCACACTTGTTCTTGGGAATTACAGGAAAGCCATCATAACAAAATCAACAATACGCTGGGAAGAAACAACTCAATATCCCACCGGTACTTTAACAGGTATTGTAAGTGTTACTCCCGTTTTTGATGCTGACGGCCAATGCACACACCTGGTCGGATCGGTGAATGACATAACCGAAAGAAAAAAAGCAGAAGAAGAGATATTCACGCTGAACCAGACACTTGAAAGGAGGGTGGCTGACAGGACGGCTGAACTTGAAACATCCAATAAGGACCTTGAAGCGTTCGCTTATTCCATTTCACATGATCTGCGGGCTCCCTTGCGGCATATTGACGGATTCGCCCGTTTGCTCAGGAAATCAGTGTCGGATCCATCAGCTGAAGCAATGCGGTTCTTTGACAAAATTTCGGAATCGTCATCAAAAATGTCGGTCATGATTGATGCTTTGCTGAATTTCTCACGCCTTGGCCGCAAACCGGTTTCGAAAGTTAAGGTTGACTTAAACATCTTAGTGAAACAGATCGTATCCCAATTTCAACAATTAAACGGGACACGCATCATTGATTTTAAAATTGGAGAACTCCCCTGTATTGAAGGAGACCCTGCTCTGTTGCTGATTGTGTTTGAAAACCTTATTTCAAATGCATTTAAGTTTACTTCAAAAACCACGCATGCCGTGATTGAAATAGGCAGTTTTGACGGGGATGGAGGTAAGTGTGGAATTTATATTAAGGATAACGGGGCCGGTTTTGATATGAGGTATACAGCTAAACTGTTCAATGTGTTCCAGCGTCTTCACACATCCGAGGAGTTTGAAGGCACTGGTATTGGTCTGGCAAATGTTAAGCAGATCATTCACAAGCACGGAGGCACCATTCATAGCGAAAGCGAAATTGACAAAGGGGCAACATTTTACATAACAATTTAAACCAGGTAAAAATGGAAAAAATTCCTCCGATCTTATACGCTGAAGATAATTTAAATGACATTGAGCTGACCCTGGCCGCATTTAAGGAATGCAATCTTCAAAACAGGGTTGACGTGGTCAACGATGGGCTGCAGGTTCTCGATTATCTGAATTATACCGGGAAATTCAAGGATCGTCCTAAAGAACGACCTGTGGTTATTCTCCTCGATATTAAAATGCCAAGGATGGATGGCATTCAGGTCCTGAAAATATTAAAATCAGATGAACATCTTAAAACAATTCCGGTGGTAATGCTTACCTCCTCTTCCATGGACAATGATCTCGTCGAAAGTTATAACCTCGGGGTTAATGCCTATGTGGTTAAACCGGTGGATTTCATGGAATTCCTGGAAGCAGTAAAAAAAATTGGTTCCTTCTGGGCTCTTGTCAATAAAACGATCTGAATTACCAATTGAATTGCCATGGAAACACTGAAGATCTTAATTCTTGAGGACAATGAAAACGACATGGAACTGCTGAAAGCCGAAGTTGTATCGTCACTCCGGTACAATTCCCAGTTTAAATGGGCCGTTTCCAAAAAAGAATTTTTACAGCAAATAAAGGATTTCCATCCCGACATTGTTTTAAGTGATTATAACCTGCCGCAGTTCAACGGACTGGAAGCCCTTAAATTATTGAGAGAGATTGATCCGAACATTCCGTTCATCATTGTTACAGGCACTTTATCTGAAGAGGCGGCTGCAGATTCCATAAAAGCAGGGGCCTGGGATTATGTAGTAAAAGAACGTTTGCACCGTTTACCCTCAGCGATGGACAATGCGCTTAAAATGAGGTCGGGCATACTCAAAATGCGGAAAGCGGAACTTGAATTAAAATTGATCAAGGAAAAAACCGGCATTCAGATCAAATTACTGTATGATGCAATCAATCATGCTCCCAGTTCTGTCGTTATAACTGATAAAGTCGGAACTATTCTTTATGTGAACCCGAAGTTTGAAGAGGTCACCGGTTATAAAAGTGAGGAAGCAGTAGGTCAGAATCCCCGCATTCTGAAGTCGGGGACCCACGGCGAAGATTTTTATAAAGATCTGTGGGGCACAATCCTGAGTGGTAAAGAGTGGAAGGGAGAACTGGTCAATAAAAAGAAAAACGGGCAATTGTATTGGGAACAGGTTTCCATCTCCCCGATCATGGATGAGTATGGCACAATCCTCCACTTTGTTGCCATTAAACACGATATAACCGACCAGAAAGAATACGAGGAAAGAATTCTGCAAAGTGAGAACTGGTACAAGGCAATTTTCGGTAACACAGGTACTTCGACCTGTATCCTCGACAAGGAAGGCTTAATTGTTCTTGCCAACAGTAAATTTGAAGAATTAAGTGGTTTTTCCAAAATTGAAATTGAAGGAACCCGTAAATGGACAGATTTTGTTCTGCCCGATGACCTGGAAAAAATGACCAGGTACCATCATGAACGAAGAGAGGCAGGGAAATCAGCACCAAAGGAATATGAATTTTCCTTCAAAGATTACTCAGGCAATATAAAAAATATTCTGCTGACCATTGACCTGATACCGGGAACACAAAATTCAGTTGCTTCTTTACTGGATATAACTGAAAGGAAAAAAAGCCTTGAAGATCTCAGATCAAGTGAAGAAAAATTCAGGCTCATAAGTACCTCGGCCCAGGATGGTATTATTATGATAGACATTAAGGGTGAAATCATTTATTGGAATCCCGGTGCGGAGAAAATTTTTGGTTATTCTTTTGAAGAAGTTCAGTACAAAGAACTTCATCATTTGCTTTCTCCTGAAAAATACCATCAAAGTCAAACAGAAGCTTTTTTGGCTTTCATTAAGACCGGAACAGGGGCGGTTGTTGATAAAATTACCGAATTGGAAGCCATCAGGAAAGATGGAAGGGTGATCAACATTGAACTTTCACTGGCCGGAATGAAGCTGGCAGGGGGTTATGGAGCAGTGGGGATTGTCAGGGATATAACTGAACGTAAACAGGCTGAGGCCGAACTGATTCATGCCAAGGAAAAAGCAGAAGAGAGCGACCGGCTAAAATCAGCATTCCTGGCTACCATGTCACATGAACTCCGCACTCCTCTGAATGCAGTCATCGGTTTCAGCGGACTGATCTCTGAAGATCTTCCGGTTTCAGAGATTATGGAGATGGCCGGAAGAATTCATTACAGTGGTAATCATCTTTTGAAGATCATTGAATCCATGTTTGAAATTTCAATGCTTGAAGCCAGGGTGGTCAAGCCGGTAATTGAAGAATTCCCGGTATTTGAATTTTTCGGAACACTTAAAAGTTCGTTGCTAAAGGAGCTTACAAAACAAAGCAAGGAACATATTTTGACAGCTTTCCTTCCACAGGAAAATGCCTCCGGAATATTGCTGCGGACAGATAAGATCAAACTTTCCTTGTTGATGTCGAACCTTTTAAACAACGCGGTAAAATTTACAGATCAGGGGAAAATTGAATACGGATTTAATATCGAAGGAAAGGACATTACTTTTTTTGTAAAAGATACCGGCATAGGGATTCCTGCTGACCAGACTGAAATAATTTTTGAAAGATTCAGGCAGGTTGATGATACACATACCAGAAGACATGGAGGTATTGGACTGGGGCTTTCGATTTGCAGGAAAATTTCAACCCTTTTACAGGGTGAATTATGGGTCGAGTCAGGTAAGAATGCCGGTTCCGCATTTTATTTCAAATTACCTGGTACAGTCGTTGATGTAGATGAACCAGAAAAAAAAGTAAAGGAATCAGATTCATTCAAGGATCTTTCGGGTACTACTATTTTAGTTGTGGAAGATGAAGAAGATAATTACTTCTTTTTAAAAACCTTACTGAATAAGGCAAAAGCAAAGACTTTATATGCCTGTAACGGACAGGAAGCAGTCGACTTTTGCAGGGAACATCCTGAGATAGACCTGGTGCTGATGGATATTAAGATGCCTGTAATGGCGGGAGACGAAGCAACGAAGATCATTAAAGAGCACAGGATGGATCTGCCTGTCATTGCCCAAACCGCATACGCTACATCCCCCGAAATTAAAAAGTATATGCATAGTGGTTTTGATGCTTACATAACGAAACCCATCATGAGTGACGAACTGTTAAGAATTATCAGGGAAAAAATTTAATCCTTTTATCGTTTAAGGTACTTTATCTTTGGAGGTATAGGAATTATGCAATATTCAATCAGGGATATTGGAACCGTTCACATCATCAGTGCGTCCAGTCCCGTGATGTGGCCATATTCGTTAATATCAGCCAAAACAACCCTTAATCCGAACAATGGATAGGTACCTATTGTATCCCTGCTAACAAGGAAAGCATTGGTACTTATACAGGAAACAATAGTGAAAACTATGGAAGGACCCTGATTGCGGTGTTTGCCGATTTGCGGTCATACGGAATCTTTTTTTTACTTTTGCGGCCTGGTTTTGAATTTGCCTCAGGTCTAATCGTTAACAATGACAAAATGAAGAATCAAACTTTACCATTTCTTTTCAAAATATTTTTTGCAGCGGCCATCAGCCTTTTGGCCACCAGCTACGCCATTGCTTATCCTTCGGGAGCACCTGCCGGATATACCGGATCTCCGGGTGATGGTCATCATTGTGTCAGTTGTCACAATGGCTCCTCAGCCACAGTAAACAATTGGATCACTTCAGATATCCCGGCCGAGGGATATACTCCCGGAACAGTCTACAATCTCACGGTTACCGTCACCGGATCAGGAGCTAAAGGATTTGAAGTATCTCCGCAGAATCCGACAGGTCTGCAACTGGGGACCCTGGCAGCCGGTTCGGGCTCAAAACTGGTGGGAGGAACGAAATATGTAACACAATCCTCTTCAAGCTCAGCAGCCACGAAGATCTGGAATTTCACATGGACGGCTCCTGCTGCAGGTACCGGTGTGGTTACCTTTTATGGAGCATTTACGGTCAATAAACCTGTCACAAAACTATCCACCCTCCAGGTCAGTGAAAACACTGCAACCCCGCTTTCAGCAACGGCAACAGCAACTCCTCCTGTTATCTGCTCCGGACAAAGTTCCCAACTCAATGTTGTCCCTGCAGGAGGGAGTGGAACCTACACCTATTCCTGGACATCTGTCCCGGCCGGTTTTGCATCCACCTTGCAGAACCCGGTTGTCGCACCCAATATGACGACACAATACACCGTCACCGTTTCTGATGGTACAGGTTCAGTTGACGCTTTCACAAGTGTGACAGTAAATTTGCCGGCAACAGCCAATGCCGGGAACGATACAACCTGTGCCTATCTGACCACGCAGGTCCCATTATCCGGCATTGCAACCAATTATTCCGGTGTGATGTGGACAACTTCTGGTACCGGTACTTTTAGCTCTCCGAATGCACCTTCAGGTTATTATTATCCAAGCCTGACAGACAAAAACCTGGGATCAGTGACCCTGACCCTGACCGCCTCCCCGCAATCGCCATGTACCGCAACTGCAACAGATGACCGGGTTGTTCATTTTGAAGGTCCTATAGGAATTCCAGACAAACAAAATTCCTTATATCCGATTGTGTTATTCCCGAACCCATCAAAAGGGATGTTCTCACTCAGTTTTAATGGAGTTGGTAACGCTGTAATGACCATTACAATATCTGACATCACCGGAAGGACAATCATACAGCGGACTGTGAGCGGTTCATCCGGTCAACCTGAACAATTCAATATGACAGGAAATCCCAAAGGCTTGTACTTTGTAAAGATCCGGACCTCTCTGGAATCAACAGTTCAAAGACTGGTTATTGACTGATCGGAGAGAATACCTCAATTGAACGAATAACAGTAACCAAATGAGCAGCCTTGGCTGTTGCGGTGTTGGAAACTGCTATTGTGGAGCAACATTTCCTTCAACGACTGCTTTCTCTGCAACCGCCTTTTTCTGAACTTTCTTTTTGGGGGCTGTTTTTTTCCTGGCAACTTTTTTGGCCGGTTTCTTTGCGGCTGCGGCTACCAGGGCTCCCACCACCGACTCAACGGCTGCGGGCGCTTTTACAGCCGGCTTCTTTTTAGCAACCGGTTTTGAAACAGGTTTAGCAACCGGTTTGGCAGCGGGTTTGGCAGCAGGTTTGGCAGCAGGTTTGGCAGCAGGTTTCACAGCAGCTTTTGCAACGGGTTTGGCAGCAGGTTTCACAGCAGCTTTTGCAACCGGTTTCCTCATTGCGGCCTTTGCCTTTACTTTACGCGCTTTTTTCTTCGCTTTTTTTGGCAGTTTTTCAACAACGGCTTTTTTAGCAGCTTTACCAGTGAGCTTCTTCAGGATTTCCTGGAGTTTCTCAACATAGAGTTTTGCCTCAAGAAGTTCATCATTGTACATCATGATCATCGACTCCAGTTCCTGATCATTAAAATTTATTGTTTTCATGTGGTTTGTATTGGTTTCAATTGACAAATGTATATTATTTCAAACGATTACAAAATTTTTGTAAGGTAGAATTTATTTTGCGAAGTACTTTTGAACGAGCCCCAGCAGTTCATTTTTGATCACAGGTTTTGAGTATACCCACTCCAGCAATGACCAGAAACAGGGCTATTTCCGGGAGCATCTTGCTTTTCACTGGTTGGTGCAGACGCATGGTTATTGTTTTATGATCTTCCCCACATGTACGGCGTTATCATTGGTCATCCGAACAAAATAAACACCGGCCGGCCATGTGTGGATGTTTATGATCGCTTTGGTTCTGTATCCCGGGCAGTTGATCATGGAGCGGCCCCCGGCATTGATAATAGTCAGCCTGTTTTCTTTTGTATCCGATGAGGATTCAATGGTTATCATATCTTTTGCGGGATTAGGATAGATGGTCAAACCACTGGTTTTTCGCTCATCCACACCAACCATCACCGAATCGAATTTCATCACGTTGGCCCCTCTCAGGGAATCGCCGAAGGCCACATAAGGAGTTCCGGCCGAACTGAATGCCAGGCTGGTCCATTCCGCCTCTCCGGATGAAAAACCCTGCGGGCCGACCAGGGTCCATCGATCGTCCTCAAATTTCATGACCGTCGCTTTTGCCTGGTTGTCTTCATCCTCATAAGCCAGGTAGGGTTGACCGCCGGGGCTGAAGGCGAAGCTGGCGTAATCGGGAAATCCGGTTGAGAAACCGGGGTCACCCACAGTCACCCAGCTGGGTTCTGTGAATTTCATGACCGTGGCCCTGAATGCGTTTCCATAGTCGGAATAAGCCACATAAGGCACACCCGAAGGGCTGAAGGCGATGTTTGTAAAGGCTACCTCTGCTGCCGAAAACCCTGCGGGTCCGACCGTAGTCCAGTTGGTTCCGTCAAATTTCATGACAGTAGCTTTATGGGAATTCTCCTCATCTTTAAAGACGACATGGGGCTGGCCGTCGGGGCTGAAGGCCAGGCTGATATAGAAGGCCATTCCCCCAGAGAAACCTGCGGTTCCGACATTCACCCAGCTGGTCCCGTCAAATTTCATCACCGTCGCCCCCTCATCCATGTAATCACAATAGGCAACATAAGGCAGTCCCGCCGGACTGAAGGCAAGGCAGGTATATTGTGCATATCCTGTTGAAAAACCCGGGTTCCCGACATTCACCCAGCTGGTCCCGTCAAATTTCATGACGGTGGCTTTGTATGAACTGCCATAATCCGTATAAGCCATGTAAGGCACCCCGGCCGGACTGAATGCCAGACTGGTAAAGGTAATTTTCCCCGCGGAGAAACCTGGAGAACCAACATTGACCCAGTTGTTTCCGTCAAATTTCATCACTGTCGCCCTTTGTGCATGGGCCGAATCGGAATAACCTACATAGGGCTGGTTCGTGACCGGGTTGAATGCGAGGCTGGTGTAGCGTGCGATTCCCCCGGAAAAGCCAAGCTCCCCGACATTCTTCCAGCAATATTCCGCCGGTGCTGATTTGAACCACTCTGTTTGCGCAACGATGACCACGGGAAACATTAAAAGTAAGAGATACAATGCTTTCTTCATTGCTATTCCTTCATTGGTTGATAAACATCTCCTGAAGTCAAAGAATACCGCTTCATCCTGAAAAGAGACCCAAGATACGAAACATTTTGATTTTCAGATAATGGTCACCTTTACGATCATCAGATCATGTTCGGTTCTGATCTTTACAAAGTAACATCCTTTTGGTGCACCCGAAAGATCGAACGAATAACGTTTGCTGCCTGAACATTTTCTCAGGCAGGTTACTTTCCCGGTATAATCGAGGATGGTCACCTCCATCTCCTTCAGTCCCAGCTTCCCGGTTATGATCTCAAAAACACCGGTGTTCGGGTTCGGAAAGATCCGGATCTCCTCCTTTGTCATATCATTTGCAGAGACAACAGAAGCCTCCTGGGTTACGGTTACAACCAGGGGCGTGATGCCGGCAACGGTCACGGAAATATTGGCTGTCCGCGGACTGTAGGTTACATTCTCGGTGTAATCAGCCGAAATGGTCCCGTTCCCGCTTCCTGAATTGGTTACGGTACACCAGGGTGCCTCGCTCAGCACATTCCAGCTTGTATTGGAGGTAACGTCGAAGGAGGTATTTCCGGCCAGCGCCGTGACATCCTGGTTCGACGGGGTGACGGATAGCACAGGGAGTGTTCCTGCCTGGGTTACGGTGACCGTTTGCGCCGTAACACCGGGGGCACTGATGGTGAGTGTGGCCATCCGCGGGGTGACATCCGGGTTTTCAAGGTAGCTGGCTGAGATTGTTCCGTTCCCGTTTCCTGATGCCGGATTGGGCGTACACCAGGTCATGTTGCTTGAAACCGTCCAGTTTGAGTTTGAAGTAACCGAAAATTCGGTCACCCCTGAAATGGCGGAAACATCCTGATTGGGAGGAATGACGGAAAGTACCGGAGCTGCCCCGGCCTGGGTCACGGTGACCGGAAAGGCCGGCAGTCCTGATACGACAAAGGTAAGGGTGGCAACCCGCGGAAGGACATCCGTATTCACCTCATAGGTTGCAGTGATGGTTCCGTTGCCATTTCCCAACGACGGGGTGGGTATGCACCAGATAACATTGCTCGAAACAGTCCAGTCGGCATTGGAAGTTAACGAAAATGTGGTTGACCCTGCCGGGGCGGTTACATCCTGATTCAAAGGAACGACCGTGAGCGTTGGCGTGATCCCCGATTGGGTGACCGTCACTATTTTGGTTGGCGCGCCTGGGGCTGAAACCGTGATGTTGGCTATCCTCTGGGTTGTCGTTGCATTTTCGGTATAGGTTGCAACAATGCTTCCGTTACCTGTGCCTGAAGGGGTGACCGTGCACCAGGAGGTTGCATCGCAAACAGCAGTCCAGCCGACCGGACAGGTGACCGAAAAGGTTGTTGTTCCGGCCGGAGGGGTCACATCCTGGTTTGAGGGAGTAACAACAAGGTTGATCCCTGATGTTCCGGTTATCAGAATGTCATCGATACAAACTCCGTAACCGTACACTGCATCACCTTCAAAAGCGATCTGGTAGGTTGAGGAAATGGTGGTAAGGTTGATGGTCTCTTCGGTCCATGCTGTTATATTCTGGGTGTATGTTTGCAGTAAGTTCCATGTTCCTGTCGCGGAGGTCCGGTAGTAAATTCTCAGTATATCCTGGTCGGAAATCCAGATGGCCTGGGTGTGCCAGAATTTCAACTGAACATTGATGTACCCGGAAAGGTCAAAAACCGGGGTGATCAGTTTGTTTATATTACTGGCTGTCGTGGCGTCTTTCAGGCAGGCATTGCAGGTGCCTGTATGCGCGTTGGCAGGATGTCCGCTCCCGTTTCCGGTTAAGAACTGCCACGCCGGATTGGCATTTTCCTCCGACCAGCAGGCAGGCCTGACGGCACCCCCTTCAAATCCTTCGCTGAAGGGCAGGGAGAGGATGGTGCCGCACAATGTGGTGAACTGCAGGTCGTCGCCATAAAAGGTTCCGTTGCTGTTGGTGGCATAAGCCCTGACGTGATAGCCAGTGACCGGTGAAAGACCGGTCAGGGAGCTTGTAAACACCCCTGTGCCTGAACCGTCGGTGGTATGGTTTCCTGTGATGGTTGGGTTGGCGGTGGTGGCCCAGCAAACACCCCTGGCGGTGACGGGACTGCCGCCATCGGTGATCACATTTCCCCCGGAGGTTGCCGAATTGGGTGTTATGGCTGATGCGGCGGTTGTGGTAACAGAAGCTGCTCCGGGGGCAAAGGTCATATCCTGCCCGTTGGAGGTTCCGTCGGTATTCATACCGACTGCCCTGAAGTGGTAGGTTGTACCTGGTATAAGTCCGGTCAGGTCGGCGCTGATATTCACTGCGGAGGTTCCTGACCCGGCAGAGCCTGTGGTGGTTGAATTTCCATAGCTTACGGTGGTTCCCCATTCAAAATGGTAGGATGTGGCCAGCCCGTTGGGGTTGATCGTTCCATTGAGCGTGGCGGTGGCCAGGGTAACACTGGTGGCAGGGACAGTGACCACGGTGGGAGCATTCCCGAATTTGAAGGAAGCAATCCTGGTCTTCCTCGTCCCTCCTGAACCAATATATTCGGATGTAAACCAAAAGGTTTCGTTATCGGCCGGGTCAACGCACATCTGCGAATAATCCCCCCAGCGATTATACGATGACTGGGAGTTGGCTCCGCTGATGATCGACTCTTCAGGAATATCGAGGATGCCGGTGCCGGCAACATAGGCGCCCGCCGACTGGCCGGTGTAACGGATGCTGGGATAGACCGTTGAACTTGAAACAGAATAACCTAGGGCGATTTTATTGTTGGGATTAAGCATAATGCTTCCCATCCATCGTGAATGGACATCGGGGGCGTAGGTACCCGACTGCCTGAGGGTCCAGGTTCCTGAGGTCTTTCTCAGTTCATACCAGCGAATGCCTGCATGGTTGGTCTGATCTACATCCACCGTATGACAGCAGACGATGGTCTGGTAGGAATTAAAGTTGCGGTACTGCGGTACATTCATCACCACCTGCGGGATGGCATCGAGTTTCTGGCTGGTTCCGGGCTGAACAATGTTATCCCAGTTAGATCCAAAATCGCTGTCGAACGGAGGAACACTTAATTGCTGGACCCGTGAAAAAGTTGAAGAGGCGGGGGTTGTCCAGTTAACCGCGAGTTCGTATAGCCATAATTGATCACTTCCCCCCCCGATGGCATCATCGTTGAAGGCAATGAATAATCCCGGAGAACCTGCGGGGGCGAACGCGCCATCATTGTCAACCGGGGGTACACACATGAATCCATCGAGGGAGGCCGGCCTGTTGGGATTATTGAATCCAACATACTGGGCCGTCTGTCCCTGCAATATCTTCGACCGTTCAAACACGTAAATATCTTTGGTTGAACTGTTGTTGTCGCCCATATAGTAACCATCCTGCCAGATGCTGAATTTGGGATAATCAGGCATGGCGTCGACGGCAAAAGAATAGGTATACCAGCTGCCGGTCGGATCATTGGTAACGGAGACGGCCATCAGGATGTAGTTGGTCGATCCGGAAATGGAAAACTCGGTAACAAACCAGCGGTCGGCCTGTTCATCATAGAGAATGATGGGATCCCCGTCGTTGTAATTTGAGCCCGGTACTCCGTTGAAAAGGAGGTTTATGTTGGTGGGACCCGCTAAAACTGCTCCCGCCTTATTATAGATGGCGTAGATGCAGTTGATGGTCTGCATGAAATGGTTGGGGCCTGCCGTTCCATTGCAATCGGGAGGATAATAGGGAGAGGTCTGTCCGTCGAAATTGGCAATGGGAGCCCTGGGACTGCCGGTGGTTCCCATCATTTGCTGCCACACCGGATCGGTGCCCTTGGGCAGGGCAGATGATGCAAACGGGTAGGAACGATGGTTTAAATCTTCGTTTCTCTCACGGTCATCGGCCTGGAGTTCCATCTGGTGAATTTGCGCGGGGGTCATGGCCGGAAGATCCCTCAGGGGCCGGCTGGTTCCCAAAAAAGTTCCTGTCCCGATGAACAAAGGTTTTGCTGGCTTATCCTGGGCATTTACGGATAAAAGTGACTGAAACAGGAAGAAAATGAGGATCAGGGTAACTTTTTTCATATGGTTTTGCTATTAATTTTAATGCCGTGCGGTCCTGACCCAACCAGGTAGGAGACCAGAAGATCATTTTTATTACCGCTGGTTCCGTCATAGGTGAGTGTTACTACCGGGATCCCGGTAATCCGCTTGATTTCATTGGCCATTGCTTCGGTAACAAGCGCCGGGCAGCAAAAGGCAGGGTTGGTTTGTACAAACAGCGAGATCTCCGGGTAGTTTTCAAGGATATAAAAGATCTTCAATATGTTTTCGTAAGATTCGCCTGAATGAAAGGGATCGATATTGAATATCTTCAGGTACTCTTCAAGCCTCACCGGATTCACGACGGGCTTGTTTCCCAGGTATTTTTTAAAATGTTTGTAATACCTGTCCTCCAGTATTTTAATACTTGACAGCATGACCCGGTAGAGTCCCGTTCTGAAATAATCACCCCGTTCGATGGCGCGGCGAATCACATTCTCAATTGTGATCTTTACCAGGTCGGTATAGGGGGTTGTGATCACCTCGCCCCCGTTTTCTTCGATATCACGGATCAGATTCTGGTTCATGACATCATTGTCCCGCACATAAAGGTCGCCAAAAATAGCCACCGCGGGCTTTTTCACCTTCTTTTGTTTGATCTTGTCAAAAAGTCCGATGACTTCAGATACCGCTGCATCCATGGCCCGGTTCCCGAGAAAGGCTGTTTCGAGCAGCCGGATGCTTTTTGCGATGGTTTCGTCGGTCTCCCCCGGGATGACTTCGTAGGGTCGTATTTTACAGCCAACCTTCCGGATCAGCCCCCCCAGCAGGTAGGCAAAATAGGCATAGTAACTGGTACTGACGGCAATTTCCAGATGGGACAACTCCCCTGAATAGACGGCAGCTTTCTCAAATCCATGGCCATAGTCCTCCAGCAGGTTCTTGACATAGAACGGGTAGAGCCGCAGGTTGCAGGTGAGATAGCACTTGGTCATCCACAGGATGGTGTTTTCAGGGGCCAACCGGTGGTGTTCAACATAGTCGATGAATTCCTGGGCGATGATGTTCACCGGCAGGCATTGCCCGGTATTGTAGGCCATGCTTTTCCGGATGATCATGTCGCTGGATTGCATCAGCCGGGCATCGATGCCGCCCCGTTTCAGGTTGGCCACCAGCAAAGGTGCAACGAGGTTATCCCAGTTGGGGAACAGCAGCGTTTTACCATTGATCCTGGTTTCGAGATGCGGCAGCAGTTCCGTCGAATGAATGATAGGGATGGCACTGTCCTGCGCCGAATGATTCCTGAAGGACCTGATCGCCGCCTCGATCCTGGTTTCATACCCGACGTTCGAATCGTGTTCATCGATCTGGAGGATCAGGTAGGGCTTTTGATATTCATTCAGCAGTTTTTTGAAATATTCGAGAATAAATGAATCAGGCGCACATTTAAATGCCGTGATCAGCACCGGGTAGAGATTTTTGGTGATGGCTGCGGTCTTGGCTGTTTCCAGGATCTGTGCGGCATAATGCCAGGGAATTTTCCGGAGAAGAAGTTCGGTCTCCTCCTGCCCTGCCTCATCGGGGTGAACCATGTCCTGGAAAAAGGTCTTGATCCCCATCCGTGCGAAGATATCCGGAATGCCTTTATTCATCGACTTTGTAAGTACCACGTAGGGCCGTCCGAGCAACACGGCCGAAATGTTGTTTTCCGGCTTGAATTCCGACCTGAAGAGCGCGGTCAGCTTGTTCTTGTAATGTTGTGAAAAAAGGAGCGCCTCCTCATAGGCTGTTTTGACTTTACCCGGCGATGCAGCCGTTCCAAGGAGCGGGCGGAGGGTTTCAACAAGCTTCCGGATGATATGCCGGTTCCCTTTTGAAAAATTCAACATGGGAGAGAGAAGCTTCCCTGCGATTTTTTTGTCCTTCATCGTAAAAACCAGGGAGGCGGAGTACTGGGTATAGTAGCAAAAATAGCGGTCGGAATTTTCCTCTTTATCTTTTGTTTCGAGCGAAACAGGAAAAAAGATCCAGTCGGCTTTCCCGGCCAGCCAGGCTATTTGTCCATACATGGAATCGATGGGGGAACAAAACTCTGCCCCGGCAACCCGTTTGCCCGATTTCACCGAATCGGTATAGCGTTCGCTCGTCACGGTACGGACCGATAAATTGGCAAAAAACCTTTTCCAGAGGGTCAAATCCTCAAAGAGGTGTAGTGAAGCGGGCAGGCCGATGATGATATCCCGGCCAAAAGATTCCGGCTGCCTTACATGACCTATCCTGGCCCGTTCATCCAGAAGGTTAAACAGGGTTGAATCGGGAAGGTGTTTTTTTGTTTCATAATCGCGGCCGCAGAGGAAGCCGTATGCTTCCTGTTCTCCCCGTATTTCAGAGAGGCTGATGTGGCAATGGTTGTTGCAGATCGTGCAGCGTTCGGAACGGATTACAATGGGTTCCTTGTAGATGCTTAACCCCCTGAACCCGGTTGCGGCCGGTTTTTCTTCCCCCAGGAGAAGCGCCACACCAAGCGCCCCGGTAAGATGACAGTAAGGGGATACAAATATTTTCTTGCCCAGCCTTTGCTCAAAGGTGGCAACCAGCGACCTGTTTTTTGCCGTGGCTCCCTGGAAGCAGATATGGTTGCCTATGGAACCTTCGACTGCCACTTTTTTCAGGTAATTTTCCATCACGGCATGCAGGGTGGTCACCAGGATCTCGTTGACCGAATACCCTTTATTCATCAGCTGGTTGGTGTCGCGTTCCATGAACACGGTACATCGGTCGCTCGCCAGGGGCGCCGAAACGCCTTCAGCTCTTTGTGAATAGTCCTGCAAGGGACAGCCCAGCTTGCGGGCCTGTTCTTCAAGAAAACTGCCTGTGCCGGCCGCACAAACGGCATTCATCTGCGAAAAGGTGACCATCCCGTTCCGCATCAGGGTGAACTTTGAATCCTGCCCCCCGATTTCAATGATGGTATCTGTTTCCGGGTTCAGCGCAAAGGCAGACCTGGCGTGTGCCGTAATTTCATCCACGACCAGGTCGGCATGGATGATCTTGCCTATGAACTTCCGTCCCGAGCCGGTTGTGCCTGTACCCCTGATTTGCAACCTGATCCCTTGTCTGGTCACAAGGTCATCCACCGCTTCAAAAATCGCCTGGATGGCCTCAACCGGATTGCCCGAGGTATAGGTATAAAACCCGGCCAGCGGCTCATGATCCATGCCGGTAATGATCGCCTTGGTACTGGTTGATCCGATATCAATCCCCAGGTAAGTTTCGTACTCCTTCCCCTTTTCCAGCGAGGCATACAGATCGGCCTGAACCGTTGCAGGATGCGGCGTAACAACCGGACTGAAGTTCCAGGAAGCCTTGCTGCTGAAATCGGGGTAATCGGAAAGCTTTATTTCAAGCGGGGGATGAAAATAGACTTTGTCCTGTTCCTCAGGCAGCAACACCTCCTCCAGCGAGGAGATCGGGTCTACAGGAAACTCCCTTTTTTCCTGCAGCCAGGCCTGGCAGGCCCCGATGGCACCGATACAATGGGCCAGTTCATGCTGCAGTAACTTTGTCCCGAGCTGTTGTTCCAGGTGACGGACGACCGCCCCGTTCCTGGAAACGCCCCCGGCAAAAAAGATGGGCTGCGCGGGGGGCTCCTGGTTGAACAGGGTATCGACGATGTTGATGGCCAGTCCTTTGCAGAGGCTGTCGCAGATTGCCTCCAGCGAAAATCCCTGCTGCTGGGCATGAATGAGATCGGTTTTGGCAAAAACTGAGCACCGGGAGGCTATCTCTGGAATGGGCCCCCTGTTTCCAAGGGCGATGGTGCATAGTTCTTCAATTCCGGTGAGGTTGAGTCGAAATGCCTGCTGGTCGAGGAAACTCCCCGTACCGGCTGCACAGGAAGAGTTCGACCTGACCGATTCAAAATAACCCCGGTCATCAAACCTGATCACCATGAATTTCTCGGCACCAACCATGAGCAGCGACCTGGCCTGGGGACAAAGTACCTTTTTTCCCCGCATCAACGCCACCTGGGGATTGCAGAGCCAGGTCTTATCAGGATTAAAAAAGGGAGCGGAACAGGCAGCCAGCCCGCGTACGGTTGACAGATCAATCTGTTGGCCGGCTTTTCTGAGACATTCACGGATCTGTCCCTTGTGAAAAAGGTAAAAAGTATTCAGGATCTTCCCTGCCAGGTCCATCCGGACGATCGAAATGGTGACAGAGCCGACATCAATGCCGAGCAGGGTTTCAGTAACAGGAAGGTCATCTTCATCACGGAGGTTCAGCGTCATGAGGTTTTGTCGTAAACGAATGACAGCAATAATCAGGTTACTCGAGGCAATTATCCATTCCCAGCACGTACGCTATGGCGCTGCCCATCTGCGCTGCCTGCTGGTAGTCGGAACATGCTCCAACCTTGTCTTTCAGTTCCCATTTGCACAAACCGCGGCTGAGGAAGAATCCGTAATAGGATGGGTCGACATCAATGAGCCAGTTATAATCGCTGATGGCTTCGCGGTACTTTTTCAGGATAAAACGGGTAGCTGCCCTTCCGGTATAAGCCGCCATATTGCCCGCATCAAGCGTGATCACCTTTGAATAATCAGTCTCCTGTCCCCTGAAGTCGTAGATGGCCCCCTTTGCAAATGCTCTTTGCAGGTACAATTCATCATCCATGGGATCGAGGCGCACCGCTTTATTCATCCATTTTATCGAAGTGGCATAATCGCCCACCATGTCAAACTGCGCCTCTGCCTGGAACTTGTAATAATCCAGGGAATCTTTTTTGGGAATGGGTGGTTGCCCGAATGAAAAAGTCGGGATCAGGAGGATTACCAAAATCAGAAACCTGGTTTTCATATAATTCCGGTGATTATGAATACAAACTTAATCATTTTTCTTTCCAAAACCTTTTCCTGGAGCAATTAAATCCAGGATCCCGTTGATGAAGGTAAGGGGATGTGGCGGATTCCCCGGAACGTACAGATCGACGGGATACCGGGTTAAAAATTCCCTGTTCAGTGCTGCACTTCCGCTGAAGATGCCCCCACTGATGGCATCGGTTCCCACAAGGACCATGATTTTTGGCGAGGGAACGGCATCGTAACAGATCTGCAGTGCTTCGGACATGTTCTGAGGGATTGGACCGGTGATGACAATGCCATCGGCATGGCGGGGAGAGGCCACAAATTCAATTCCATACCGTCCCATGTCGAAATTCACATTCCCGGCGGCATTCAATTCCATTTCGGCGGAATTATCTCCGCCCGCCGACACCTGGCGCAGTTTCAGCGCATGCCTGAACAAGGACCGGATCTCCCTGCGCACTTTATCGGGATCGAGCCTCAACGGCTGATCATTCCCGGATGCGACGATCAGGCGGTCGCGGACATTGGTGGCCATTTTGTAATCGTTGGTAAACCTGATCTTACCGGGTAGTACAAAGGCACATTCCCGGCAAAAAACACATTTACCCAGGTCGATCGTGCAGCCAATTCGCGCCATGCCCGATGAACCGGCAACCAAATGTCCGGGCACCGGGGCAGCGGGATCCACGCCCACCGCATCCACCGGGCAAAGCTTTTTGACCATGTCCGCCTCAGCCGTGGTGATATCCCCGCTGATGACAGGCCTTCCGCGGAAAATATCAGGAAGTACGGCCTCCCGGAGATCGGGAACATATTGCCGGCCGTGACGCCGGAGGATATTTATCTCTTTCAGGGGCATCTAAAGTAGTCTTATTTTCAATGTTCATTGTTGATTTCAATAACGTTCCAGTAACCTCCCCGGTCTGAACCAACCCGTTCAATTTTTCCGGATTCTTTCAATTTATTCAAATGATATTCAACCCCTCTACGAGTTAGACCTGTGGCTTTTATCATATTTTTAGTTGTTATCTTCGGATTTTCCAGAATGAGATTCTTGATAATTTTCTCCACAGTTTTCTCCACAGTTTTCTCCACAGTTCCATTAACATTTATCTTCGTTCGACTCAAGCATACAGTAAACATACCCATTGTTCGAAATTCCGGTTCAGGCAATCCAGCTTCCTTCATTAAATCATTCATTCTTGCAATGCCAGAACCGATTTGTTCAACCAAATGCATACGTGCAAAAAGACCAAAAATAAGTGGATTCCTTGAATGACTTCTTTTACCAAACTCCGCGGGACTGATGGCACTAACCAAACCTCCGGGATTACTAATTTCTATACGGTTGTCGAAAACCTCAATAGTCGTAGATGCCCCTTTATCATAATAATCACGGTGTGACAGACAATTGATGATAGCTTCCTTAAAAACTGTTTCAGGTATTTCCCAAATTTCTTTTCTTGGACCTGATCCCTGCCCTTCAATATCGTAAAGTACATTGAGCTTTTCCTTCAGCCACTGGATAGCTTTGCCATACTGAAAGTATAATGGGCCACCAAACGTTTTATCATCAACAATAAATCGTTTATCATTTCCCTTGAAGGCCACACAGCGTAAAATGGCCTTTTCAAAATAAGTTTCAGGAATTTTACCAAAAAACAAAACCGCTCCATTTTTAAACAACCTTTCATCTGTGGACAATTTCAGGTTTGTAAAAATTTGATTGTCGGGAACGCTTGAACTCATCCGCACTGCTGTTTTAAAGGCAAGCTGCATATCTAAATCAACATTTACATTTGGATTAAAATCCCGACAGGCTCCTTCGTCAAAATAAATTTTTTCTGACTGTTGAAAGAAATCGCGCATTTGCTCAGCAGAAGTTAGTTTCTGCGAGTTCGGACCTATCCTTATATAGATTGCACCTGAGAATATATATGGTTTATTGGGGCCAGAAGGAACTTCAATAACGCCCACTGTTTTTCCTTCAACTTCAATAAAGGACAAACTACAATGAAGGGGTGGCGAAATTTCCCCAATACTGTTTTGTATGGCTGACCGTTTAACATTATCAATACGAATACCTGTAATTTCGTTATGGTCGTTTACCCCAATTAATAATATCCCTCCGGCAGCATTAGCAAAAGCACATACTTCTTCGGTAAGATCCCGTACTTTAGATGGTACAGCCAATTTAAATTCAGAATTGTATCCTTCTCCGCTTGAAGTTAAAAGTAATATGTCTTCTGCCGTTGTCATTATTTATGAAAGATGATTGCTGTATTCTATAAATCGTTCCCGCAATAACTCAGGTTAAAACTCTTGTTGCACAGCGGGAAATCGGAGATCTCCTGGTTCCGAACCGCAAGCGCCAGGGCCATCCAGTTGTGCAGCGACGGGTCCTTGACCTTATAATGGATGATCTTACCGGAATCATCGGTTACCGCAATGTGACAAATCTCGCCGCGCCAACCCTCAACCAGCGAAATCGAAAGTGACAAAGGCTGAAGCTTCAGCATATAAACAGGGTCTTCGCTTTTTTCATTGGTCATTGGTAATTGGTAATTGGTCATTGGTAATTGGTCATTGGTCATCCCCATCATCATTTCCTTGATGACCTCCATCGACTTCTCCACTTCGAGTTTACGCAACATAGCCCTGGCCCAGACGTCGCCTTTGTGCAGCATGGCCGGGTCATAAAAATGATCTTCGTAGCCGGAGAAGGGATGTGACCAGCGGATATCGCGGTACATCCCGCTGCTTCGGGCTGCCATGCCCACCGCACCGATCAGCGTGGCCTGCATGGTGGTTACCCTGCCTGTTCCTTCAAACCGGCTCAGCACACTGGGCAGCGAGAAGATCCGGTTGGTTACCTGATTGAAGCGCTCCCCGACCTCTTCCAGGTTTTTCAGGATCGCTGCAATGACCTCCTGCGTGAGTCGATAATTGGTCCCTCCGGGGCGAATGAGCCCTTTGCCAAAACGGTTGCCGCACCAGAGCTGGGTTGTATTGATGACGATGGTGCGCAGGGCTTCGTTCACCACCTGCCCGAACTGGTAAGCGATGTCGGTGCAGAGTGCGGCCGTGTCGCCGATGTGAACGGCAATCCGCTCGAGTTCGAGCGCTACGATCCGTTCCATGGAGAGCTGCTGTGAAACCCTGATCCCGGCCAATGCCTCAACAGCCCCGGTATAGGCCAGTGCATGGGCCACCGTGGTGTCCCCGGCAATGCTTTCGGCGAGGACCGACTGAGCCAGGATATTCTGCTTTTCAGCAAAGAGCTTCTCTATTCCGCGATGCTGATATCCAAGGTGGATCTCCAGGTGCAACACCCGCTCACCGTGACAAATGAACCGGAAATATCCTGGTTCGATAATGCCGGCGTGGATGGGGCCAACGCCGACTTCATGCAGCTCTTCTCCTTCGATGGTATAGAAGGGATAATTGTTCATCACGCTGCTCTGATCTGCTCTGTCGAATGGATAACGGATGGGCTTCAGCCAGGGATGACCCTCGAATTCAATGCCGAACTGCTCATGGATCTCCCGTTCAAAGATGTGGAACTGGAAATGTTTGACCGTAATGGAGGGAAGTGACGGAGCAGGATGCATGGGCTGTTCATGCGAAAAAAGGATGAGGGCGTGATTCTCATCCGCGGCCATGCAACAGACAAACCGGTATGTATCTCCCTTCGGAACAACGAAGTAGGCCACACAATGGGTTCCCTCCTCTCCCATCACCAGGTCAACAAATGCGGTAAAATCGGGATAGTTCAACACAGGAATGGCCTCCAGCGCAACCATGCCCGGATTTGAAAACAGCTCGATATATCTCGTCTCCTTCATCATTTCGGCAGTGCGTTGATGATTGATTCAATCAGCTGGCGGAAGGGTGCAGGCTGAACAAAACAGATGAAAATAACCAGTCCGAAAAGAATGTACTGGCTGGCCGATTGCCAGGGGTTGACCTTTTGCAACTCATGCAGCGGTTTTTCGCGCGGCTGGGAGTAAACAATGTGAAGCACGCGGGTGAGCAGGGCGTAGAGCACGAAACAGAGCAGGGCGGCGGTGACAGCCAGGAGCAGCCAATCTTTGGAGGTGATCAGCGCCTTCATCAGGTACAATTCCGAGATGAACATCCCCGATGGCGGGATCGCGGTGATGCACAGAAAACCCAGCAGCAGGGCGGTGGCCCCGGCAGGGTAAAGGTTCATGTAATTTCCCGATTCGTCAAGTTTGTAGGTTCCCATCACCTTATACGACTGACCCATCTGGTAGAAGAGACCTGCCTTGGTAAAGGAGTGGAGGACGATGTGCAGGATGGCGGCATAATAGCCGATACCTCCCACTCCAAGTGCGATGGCCACAATGCCCATGTTCTCGAGGCTTGAATAGGCCAGCATCCGTTTGTTGTGCTTGGCCTTGAGCATATACCCGGCCGATACCAGCAACGACAGAACCCCCGAAAGAATCAGCACGTGGTTCATGAAAGGCAGGATGGAGGTGGCCGAGAACAGGGCGTAGATGCGGAAGATGGCCAGGAACCCGACATTCATCAGGGTGGTGGAGATGAAGGCACTGATGGGCGGGGGGGATACGGTGTGGGCGTCTACTGTAACGGTGTGCATCGGGAATAATCCCATCTTGGTACTGTATCCCACCAGAACAAAAACAAAGGCGATTTTAAGGTAGAGGGGGTTGGCCATCCTGGCGATTTCGGTGATGGAGTCGAAGGAAAGGTGCAGCAAACGGACGTCGTGCACGGTAAATCCCAGGAACAGGATCCCCAGGTATGCCAGGGCAATCCCGATGGAACAGACAAAGACATATTTCCAGGTGGCCTCGAGCGCCACCGGGGTGCGGTCGTGGTAGATGAGCGCTGCGACTGCCAGGGTGGTGGCTTCGACAAAGATCCACACGGTGGTCATCCCGTTGGCCAGGTAGGCCCCCGACATGGCCGCCACCAGGCCGATCAGGGCGGCATGGTAGATGGCATACACCCGGGGTTTGGCATCCTTCACGTAGATGAACCCATGATAGACTGTGGTGATCGTAAGGATGGACAGGATCGACAACAGCAACACCCCGAGCGGATCGAAGGTGAAATAATCGAGCACCGTTTCGCCCAGGTGAAGCCAGGCATAACCCGAAAAAGCAATGTGCACAGCGACATACAGGATGGTAACAATCCTCGCCAGCAGCTTATAATGCACCAGCCCGACCACCGCACCCATCAGGAGTGAAATCCCGAAAAAACCCGTTAATATGTACCCACCCTCAACCATTTACGAATTACCAATGACCAATGACCAATGACCAATTACCAATTACCAATTTTTACTCCATTACTCCATCACTCCATTACTCCATTACTCCATTACTCCATTACTCCATTACTCCATTACTTCATTACTCCATTACTCCATTACTCCATTACTTCATTACTTCATTACTCCATCACTTCATTACTCCATCACTCCATTACTTCATTACTCCATTACTTTCTTAGTCATCCTTCAGCATCGTCAACTCATGCGCCGATTGTTTCAGTTTCATTACAAAGATCCCCAGGATGAGCACACTGACAAAAATGTCGAGCAGGATGCCGATGTTGATCAGCATGGGCATCTCGCTGCCGATGGCCAGGGATAACAGCAACACCGCGTTTTCGATCACCAGGAATCCAACGAGGTGCGAAAAGATCTTTTTATGCGAGATGATCATGAACATCCCGGTGTACACTGCGAAAAAAGCCACGATGAAATAAATCATGTTGTTGGGTGAGGTATTCATCGAGAAGGAGATCACAATGCTCAGCAACAATCCAAGGGTGATGAAGAGCAGGGAATAAAATCCCGGAAGCGCCTTGTCGTGCACCCTCGCCTCGCCTGTTTTACTAATGATGCGGAACAATAGATAGGGAACCACGATCACCTTGAACACCAATGTTTCAAGGGCTACGAAGAGCAGCGTCGACAGGGTGATGGCATGGAGTTCAAGAAATGAGAGGGCAAACAGCAACACTCCCTGGAACCCGATCAGTCCGGCGTAAATCGGGAAACGCTCCGTCATGCAGAGGTAAATCAGCGTAATGGCAAAGACGATGATGAGCAGGACATTCATTTAACTGATCATTTTAAAGGTGATCAACAACACCAGGATGAAGGCCACCAGTGCAATCGAACTCAGGGTCACGATGAATTGTGGATTTTTTGCCATTTTTTTTCGTGCACGGAAAGATTCCATCATGCCGATCAGTGCAGCAAATACCACCTGGATCAAAAAATAAACAACAACCTGGACCACCATCAGCCCTCCCTTTCCAAGGGTGGCGGCCAGTCCCTGATCATGCTGCAGCAGCCACTGCGGACTGTTTTCCATCATGATCCCGGCATCAACCGGCACTAGAAAATTGGCGATCAGCAGGCCGTACATGGCAAATTTCAGGGCCGTCCCGATATGCATCAGGGCCAGGTCAAAGCCGCTGTGGTCGAGGATCATCACCTCATGGACCATGGTCAGCTCGAGGTGGGTTTTCGGATCATCAACCGGCATGCGGCTGTTTTCGATCATGGCGATCTGTACAAGCAGGTATACCGCGATAAACCCGATGATGAACGAATTGTGCCCTACGAACTGGAACGATTCAAAGATCTGCTGCATGGAGGTGTGGCCGGTCAGCAGCGCCAGGGTGCCGAAGAGGATGAAAAAGGCCGGCTCGGCCAGCATGGAATAGAGTGCCTCGCGGTTGGCGCCCATCCCTTCGAAGCTGCTTCCGGTGTCAAGTGCGCCCAGGATGAAGATGAATTTCCCAAGGGCAAGCATGTAGGCAAAGAGGAGAAAGTCACCCTGAAAGCCAAATACCGAGGGAACGCCGGGAAAGGGCAGCAGGAGCATGGCGCATAGGATGGTCGAAAGGTAGATGACCGGGGCCATGCGGAAAATAAAACTCGTGGTGGTACTGAAAACACTGCCTTTATGCAGCAGCACCCGGATGTTCTTCCAGGGTTGCATGATCCCCGGCCCTTTGCGGCCACTGGCCATGCTTTTCACCCGGAGGATGATGCCGGGGAAAAAGAGCGCAGTGACGATGGCGAGCAGGAATCCCATCATAATACATTCAGATAAAGTAAGATAAATATGATGAGCATGAAGATGAAGGCATACAGGATATAATGCTGGATATTTCCGGTTTGCAGCCGCGCGATTTTTTTCAGGGCCAGCATGGAATAATCGGTGATCTTATTGAGCACCGACCGGAATATGTCAGCCTGCCGGAGTGAGAATGAACGCTTTTTGGGGAAGATCTCCTCCTCGGGGATCTCACGGTAATCGGCCCTTTCATTCAGCGCCGGGTTGGCCAGTTCGGCAAAGTTGGCCGCATAGGAGGTGGCGGTGTACTGCTGACGGGCTGTTCCGGCCGTATACCCGCATCCCCAGGTAGGTCCGTAAGCCACCCTGGCCGGTTTCAGGACCCGCATCCGCAGGTAGAGAAAACCCACCACAAACAGGATCAGGATGATGCCCATCATGCTTATTTTGGATAAGGCAAAGACCAGCGGCCCAACCACCGGTTCCGGATTTACATGAAACTGTGCCCCGATCATGCCCATCAGGGGAGATAAAAACAGCATGGGGGCAAGTCCGATCAGCAGGATGACAGCGGCAATAAGCAATTTCGGGAACAGCATTTCCGGGGTGACGGCATTTTCCTCCACATGGATCCCGGAACGGTTAGTGCCAAGGAAAGTGAGTCCGAAGGCCTTCGAGAATCCAAAGAGGGCCAGTCCGCCGATCATTGCCAGCGCCAGGATGGTCATCAGCATCGACATGGTCTGAAAAACCGAACTTGCCTGCAATCCTGCAAACAGGCCATAATAGATGAGGATCTCCGATATGAACCCGTTGAGCGGAGGCAGGGCGCAGATGGCCACCGACCCGAACAGGAAAAGGGCAGCCGTGCGCGGCATGGTGTGGACCAGTCCGCCCAGCAATTCGATATTCCTGGTATGGGTGGCTTTGTAAACCGATCCCGCACCGTAAAACAGCAACGACTTGAAGAGCGAATGGTTGAGAAGATGGAACAATCCGCCGCCAAAGCCAAGGATGGTCAGCGCAGGCTGGTTCAGTCCCAGCCCGATGGCTCCCAGTCCGATCCCGGTGCCGATGATCCCGACATTCTCGATGGTAGAATAGGCCAGCAGTTTTTTCAGGTCGGTTTGAACGATGGACATGACAATCCCGTAAAGACCGGTAAACACGGCGATGACCATGATGAGGATACCGATCATATACAGGTCGGACTGAACATAGGTGAGCACGCGAACGATGCCAAAGATCCCCATTTTGATCATCACCCCCGACATCACCCCCGACACATGCGACGGGGCAGCGGGATGCGCTTCGGGAAGCCAGGTGTGAAAGGGAATAAATCCTGCCTTGATGGCGAAGCCGGCGAAAAACAGGAAAAAGAGCGGGACATTGGGATGGACTGAAAAATAAACGGGAAGGGCGTCAAACCCGAATTTCCCTGTGGCTGATTCAGCCAGCAGGAAGGCAATGATCAGCAAGACGAGCCCCACATGCATCTGGATCAGGTAGTTGACGGCCGTTTTGAGTGTTGAACGCTTTTCAGCTTCAAAAAGGATCAGCATAAAAGATGAAACGGCCATGAGTTCCCAGGCAATTAAAAAGGCGGTTCCTTCGCGGAGCATCAGCACGCACAACATGGAGATGTGCAGCCACACATAGCTGAAGTAATGCAGGGCAAACCGGGCCGGTGTTTTGTTTTCCCTGTAGGAGCTCAGGTACCCGTTTGAATAGAGAAGCCCGGTGAGAACGGTGAAGTTGGTAACCAGGATAAAAAATGCGCTGAGGCTGTCGAGGGTGAAGGTGATCGAACCCATGGGGCCGCTGGCCAGGAAGAGCATCGCCGCCCGGGTTGGATGAAACAGGACATTCACCGCCGGAACCGAAGTGAGCAGGATGATGAACAGGGTGATTCCGAGCGTATACAGGTAACGAATCCTGGAAGGGGCAACCAGGATGAAATAAGAGAGTAAAACCGGTGCTAGAATGGCGAAATTTTCCATTGGAAGGTGCAAAGTAACGTCATTTGGCCGAGCCATCGGGTTGGTAGAGGAAGAAATTATAAACAGGGAGGTGTTAGCCGGAGCCTCTTCCAACTCTTTCCCGGGGTATGAGAAGAGTACTTACCGGTTAAAAAAGCATAACAACTGTTTACCGGTAAATTGGGATTCTTTACCGATTTTCTTCGTCCGGATTCCTGATCAGATATACTTTTACCCTTTCGAAACTGCTACGGAAACGTGGGTCTGCATTAAATCCTGAATAAAAAATAAACTTTTTGGCCTGCAACAGGTACAGGCAACCTGTTGTTATGTTTACCGTCATCTATACAAATGAAAAAAAATAAACCATGAAGCGGATTTTCATTTCAATCATTCTTCTGGCCACAATGGCTGAAGTAAAGGTGCAATCACAAAGCTACGGTGATTATACCTTCTACAGTCCGAAAAACAACTCCCGGGCTTATCTTATTGATATGTCGGGGAACACATATCATACATGGACTTTCGCCTCCAATGCCCAGACCGGATACTCCTCCTATCTGTTACCCGGCGGGGTGGTTTTCCGGACCGTGGCAAGGCAGGGGAACTCTTTTTCCGGTGGGCCCGTTTGCGGCCAGGTCCAAAAGGTTGACTGGAACGGAAATATAATCTGGAATTATGTCTATTCCACTACAACCTATTGTACCCATCATGATATTCATCCCATGCCCAACGGAAATGTACTGCTGATTGCCTATGAATTAAAGACGCCGGCAGAAGTTACCCAGGCCGGGTGTTCACAAAGCATCACGATGTGGCCAGATAAAATAGTAGAGATCCAGCCTTCGGGCGCCACAGGGGGAATTGTGGTCTGGGAATGGCATGCATGGGATCACCTTTGCCAGAATGTCAATTCTTCCAAGAACAATTATGTCACCTTCATTGTTCAGCACCCGGAGTTGCTGAATATCAATTATAACACCACAACAGACTGGATGCATGTAAATGGAATTGATTACAATGAAGCCCTCGACCAGATCACCTTCTCTTCACATGCACTGAATGAATTGTATGTAATCGATCACAGTACGACCACGGCCCAGGCTGCGGGTCATACCGGAGGGAACTCGGGGAAGGGCGGAGATCTGCTTTACCGGTGGGGCAATCCCACTGCTTACCAGGCATCAGGTCCTACCATATTCAACGTGGTCCATGATGCCCATTGGGTCCCGGCAGATTGTCCGAAGGCAAATTATCTGTCAGGGTTCAACAACAAGGGCGGTGCCGGCAATAAAACCTGCATCGACCTGATCAATCCACCTTACGAAGGGTATAATTACACCATCACCCCCGGATCTGCCTATACTCCGCCCACCAGTGACTGGAGACACACCTACAGCGGTGCTCCCACGCAGGATGAGGGGAATTGCCAGCAGTTGCCCAATGGCAATACGCTGATCTGCATCTCCTTCTCCGGATATATTTATGAAATAGATTCAAACCAGAACGTTGTCTGGTCAAAAACAATCAACGGCAGCACCACCAATGCACTGCGTTATACGGCCTGTTATGTAAATGGTCCGGTTACTCCTGTGATTACGGAGAACGCAGGTATCCTTTACTCCAGTGCAACGAGTGGAAACCAATGGTTTTTTGAAGGGACTCTTATCGCAGGCGCCACCGGCTCTTCATTGACCCCGACCCAGAGCGGCAACTACCGGGTGCAGGTAACCGATGTGAATGGCTGTGTATCCCAGTTATCAAACCCCTATAACGTGACTGAGATCGGCACAGTCGAGACTGTGCTGGCTGAGCGGATCCTGATATTTCCGAATCCGACTTCAGGGAAGATAAATATTTCAGGAAGCCTGGTTGAAAACAATGATTATGAAATCACGGTGTTTAATGTCTGCGGAAAAATCATCCTGCAGCAACGTAATACCCCTGAGATGGATCTCACTTCATTCGGAAAGGGCATCTATTTTCTATCCCTTAAATCAGAAACCGGGGAAACCATCAGCAGAAAAATTGTCGTGGCTAACTGACATAAACCTTATCTTCCATGAAAATCAAACATCTTCTTTTAATTTTCCTCCTCCTGACTGGTTCGATCATGACCGGGCAGTCGCAAAGCTTCAGGAACTTCACCGTCAGCGACGGATTGCCCTCAAACAATGTAAGCGGAGTTGCCATCGACGGGTTCAACCGCAAATGGTTCGGAACGCAATCGGGAGTTGCCCTTTTCAACGACACAATCTGGACGACCTGGACAAAGGCTGATGGGCTGATTAACGATTACATTAATTGCATTACCGTTGATGTGAACAACCACATCTGGGTTGGAACAGATGATGGCCTCAGCAAATTTGACGGATCACAATGGAGTTCCTATACCAAAACCGATGGACTGGTGGATAACATGGTAAATTTTATTGCCGGAGCCGCTGACGGGAGTGTGTGGATTGGCACCAGTGCCGGGGCCTCCCATTTTGACGGGACAAACTGGAAAAATTACACCACGACAGATGGCCTGCCAGGTAACATGATCAGTTATATAACCAACGATCAGAACGGGAATGTCTGGCTTGGCACCTTTTTGGGTGGACTATCAAAATTCGACGGAAAAGCATTTACAACTTTTACCAAGGCTGACAGTCTTCCCGGCAACAACATCATCTCCGTCGCTAACGGCGCCAGCAATACCCGGTGGATAGGCACCTTTTACGGCGTGGCGGTCTTTGACAGCCAGGACAAATGGGTAACAACCTACCGTAAAACCAACGGACTCTATAACAATTTCAGCCAGGATATCGCCATGGATTCAAAGGGCACGATGTGGTTTGCAGATTATGACATTTACACCTTAGATGCAGGTCTTTCAAAAAAGAGTTCATCCGGGTGGAAAACATTCACAGTGAGCGACGGGCTGATCAATGCGCCCTTGCGACGGCTTGCCGTTGATACCGCGGACAACATCTGGATTGCAACCGGTTACGGGGTTTCGAAACTGACCGATGCTGCCGAGGGAATCCATGACGCAACCACCCTCCCGGGGCATATCTATCCAAACCCGGCCACGACAGAAATCCATCTTGACGGGTTGACATCTGCCGGTACCCTGCGGCTGTTTACCATGACCGGAATAGAGGTCGTTTCCCGGTCCCTGTCGAATGGAGCCAACACCATCAGCCTGCAGAACCTGGATGCAGGCATCTACCTCATCCGCTGTACGACCGGAACAGGGGTTTATACTGAACAACTCATCATTCGTTGATCAAAGTGCGTAATCTCCTGTTATTTCTTTTCCTGGCCGGATCTTTTTCCGTGGCAGCACAGGATGCTTTCTATGACCCCGGGACCATCCATGAAATCAGGATCCATTTCCGGGAACATACCTGGAGGCATATCCTCGACTCACTTTTCAAGGCGGCCGGCGACAACGGGAAACTCACGGGCGATGTAACCATCGACGGGCATTTCCTGCCGGGTGCAGGCATCAGGTATAAAGGATACAGTTCATACAACGAAAATGAGATCAAGAATCCCTTTAACATCGACCTGGATTATCACATAAAAAACCAGAACCACCTCGATCATGTCAAGATCAAACTGAGTAATGTGATCCATGATCCCTCTTTCGTGCGTGAGGTCCTTTCGTACGAAATTGCGCGGAACTATCTACCGTCGCCCGAAGCCGGTTTTGCAAATCTCTATGTCAACGATACCCTGATCGGCCTGTACACCAACGTGGAGGCCGTGGATCAGAAATTCCTGCTGAAACACTGGGGAAATGACCAAAACAGCTTTTTTAAAGGGGAACCGCTCAAACTGCAGTACCCCTTCGGGGATAATGCCAACCTGGCACTGACGCATGGTTCCGATTCGGGCGGTTATATTCCTTACTATAACATGGAATCCGCCGCGGGATGGAACAACCTGTACAACCTGATATCCCGGCTCGACATGGGTGCGGACAGTGCAGCCGGCATCCTTAACATTGACCGGGCACTCTGGATGCATGCCTTCAACGAAGCTCTCCTGAACCTCGACAGCTACATCGGTTATTCGCAGAACTTTTATCTCTACAAAGATGAGAATGGCCGGTTCAACCCGATTCTTTGGGATCTGAACATGTCGTTCGGAAGTTTCAGGGATTCCGACGGTTCGACCCATTTCCTGGGGCTGACCATCCCCGAAGCCGAAAAGCTTGATCCGCTTGCCCTGATGGATTTTGCGGTTTCTCCCCGGCCGCTCATGACCAAACTCTTCTCAAACGACACCCTCCGCAGGATGTATTATGCCCACATGCGGACCATTGTGGAGGAACAATTCAGGAATGGCCGGTACTACGCCCGTGCAAAAGAGCTCCAGGCATTGATCGACAACGATGTTCTGAATGATTCAAACCGTTTTTATTCCTATGATGATTTTCATGCGAATCTCACAGGAACCGTTGGCGGAACAGGCTCCATGAACGAATATCCCGGCATCAGGGAGCTGGTGGAGGCACGCATGGACTACCTTGATAAACTGGTCGGATTCACCGGTCAACCGGTCATCTCCGAAGTCACCCATTTCCCCGATGAACCGATAAAGAACGAAAATTGCTGGATCACAGCCAGCGTCCAGAGATCCGCAAAGGTCCTGCTGGGCTGCCGCTTCAGTTCCGGTGGAACCTTTTCACGGATCAGTATGGCCGACGACGGGAATCACCATGACGGGGAGGCCGGTGATGGTGTGTTTGGCGCCAGGATCAACACGGGCGGCAACACGATCCAGTATTACATTTATGCAGAAAACGACCAGGCGGGGATGTTTTCTCCCGAAAGGGCCGAATTTGACTTTTATACCATTCAGCCCATGATCCTTCCCGGGGAGGTGGTAATAAATGAAATCAGCCCGGGAAGCGGCGAAGAGGCCTGGATCGAACTGCTGAACACTACCACCGAACCCCTGAAGGTGACCAATATGAATCTTACTAACGAATCCTCTTCTCAAGAAAGATGGTCACTGCCGGATACCCTGATCTTTCCTAAAAAATATCTGCTGATCTATCCGTCAGCCATTTCAGCCAGGGAAAAGTCATATGCTCCCCTCACCCTATCCCCATACGGCGGGAGCCTGGTCCTTTCCAGTGCCGCCGGAGTTATACTCGATTCGGCCACTTATGGCCCCCGGATTCCCGGGAAAAGTACCGGCCGGTATCCGAACGGGTATGGCCCGATCACCTACATGATTCCGACCAAAGGAGCCTTTAACACCACCGGTACTACACCCCGATCGGGATTCATCCTTTTTCCAAATCCGGGCAGGGAGCAGACATACATTGAGTTCAAAAAAAAGGCGGGTGCTGTTATGGTTACCATTTTCGACTCCTATGGAAAAACAGTGCTGGATAATGCGTACTTTTATGGGCCCGGAGAGGGTGAACCCGTAGTGCAACCGCTTGATATTTCCCTTCTCAGCAGCGGGCTATACCTTGTCCGGGTAAATGTCGACGGGGAAACCTCACACCAAAAGCTCATCATTGATTGATAAAATAGTTGATAAAATTTATAACCCAATGAACTCCAATCCAAAACGATTCCTTCTGATTATCCTGATGATGGTGCTTTGCATCCCGATGATGATCTCCTGTAAAAAAGAACCCGGCTCCGGGGGAAAATCAACCATCTACGGGAAGGTCCTGGTGAAAGATTATAATTCCTCCTTCACCGTCCTGCTGGAAACCTATTACGGACCTGAGGTTTGGGTATACCTTGTTTACGGCGATGACCGCGATTACAGCGACCGGATCAATACCAATTATGACGGCACCTGGGAATTCAAATACCTCCGGCCAGGCACCTATCATGTGTATGCCTATTCGAAGGATTCCACCCTTCAGACCAACGCCCAGATTCCTGTAATCAGGGAGGTTGAGGTTCCAAACAGGAAACAGGACATTGAAGTACAGGATCTTGTCATCTTTAACTAAAGTCCCATGAACCGCACCTTAATCATCCTGCTTGGCCTGCTGATCGCCCTCTCGGCTCCCTGTCAAAGTAAGAAAGAACGAAAGAAAAACAAGATCAGATCAACCACCGAATGGGAAACGGGCACGGCCGATGGCCAGTCTGCCACGTTCAAGGTCTCCTATGAGGAATTCGATAAAGGAGGCCGGTCCATCCTGAAGGTAGAGTATGCCCCGGAAGGAACGGTGATCTACAGGTCAACCGCAGCCTATAATAGCAATGGCAACAAAACCGAAGAGACGGAGTTTGACCCGGACAAAAAGAAAAATCTTCGCTGGACTTATAAGTATAACGCATTGAATGACCGGACAGAGGAGTTGGAATACGAAAGCACCGGGGCCATCCGCAAGAAAACGGCCTATGGATATGATGCCCGTGGCAACCGGATCACTGAAACAGAAACGGACGGGGCAGGCAACCTGCTTAAAAAATTGGTCTTCACCTATAATTCGAAAAACCTGAAGACCGGGAAAACGAACGTGACCGAATCAAAACAAAAAGAGCGGTCGAAAAAGTGGGATTATGTTTTCTATTGATAACCAGATCACCCAGTTTGAACCCATTTCACTCGACCGCATGGATGAGGTGAAGCTACTTAACCGGATGGATACAAAGTTTGCATTCAGCCTGGCTCATCTTCCTGGCATACTGTCACAGCTCTGTTCATCCTATTACATCCTGGAGATCGCCGGTGTGAGGCTGCACCGGTATGAGACGCTCTACTTCGATACACCCGGATATTCATTATACCTGAAACACCACAATAAAAGGCTGAACCGGTTCAAGGTTCGCAGCCGTCATTACCTGGCTTCGGATCTCTGTTATTTCGAGGTCAAGATGAAAAACAACAAGGGACGCACATCCAAGGAACGTAACCGGCATAAAGGATCACAAGAGGTGATTGCCGGAAAGCAGGCGGAATTGCTGGAAACAAATACAAAACTGATCCCTGAGATGCTTTTACCGGTTTTATGGGTCAATTTTTCCCGGATCACGCTGGTCAACCATGAAATGTCGGAACGGGTTACCATCGACACCGGGCTGACATTCCGGAACGGATCGGCAGAACAGGCCTATCCCGGGGTGGTTATTGCAGAGGTAAAGCAGGAGCGGTCCCAAAACTCCCGCTTTTCCGAAATCCTTCACCAGGCTCAAATTCCCAAAGCCAGAATAAGCAAATATTGCCTGGGTGTGGCCCGTCTCAATCCCCGGGTCAAACAAAACAATTTCAAAGTAAAACTTCTTCAACTCAACCTTTTGAACCATGATATCTGCTAAACAACTCACCATGTTCCTCCTGTTTCTGCTCCTGGCCCTGCCGGTCAAGGTTTGCATTCCTCAACAGGCCGAATCCGATATGACCCAGACCGAGGAGAACGACAGCAAGGATAAAAAGGATAAGAAAAAGGACAGGAAGATCCTGGAGATGAATGAAAAATTCATCATCAGCCTGGGAATCAACCTGCTCAATGTGGTGCTCATCATCCTGCTGGTCTATTACCCTAACTACCGGAAGCTCGATTACATTTTTACCTTTATCATGTTCAACCTGGTGATCTTCCTTCTGACCTTTGTACTGAAACATGTCAAACTCTCGGTAGGTGCAGCGTTCGGCCTCTTTGCCGTTTTTTCCATGCTGCGGTACCGTACCCAGGGAATCTCGATGAAGGATCTCACCTATCTTTTCATCTTCATTGCATTGGGGGTTATCAGTTCCATTCAGCTCGAATATTACGAACTCGGGATCATACATGGCCTTATCCTCGTCGGAACTTTTGTTCTTGACGGGAATGTGATCTTCAAGGGGGAACGCATCCGGAGTGTCCTTTATGACAATATTGAGATGATCAGGCCGGATAAAAAAGATGCGTTGATCGAGGACTTGCGAAAAAGGACGGGTCTTAAAATTCACCGCATCGTGATCGGGAAGATCGATTTCCTGAAGGATGCTGCTGTCATTAAAATCTATTATTATGATTAGAAAACCGGCCTGTCTTCTGGTTTTTTTAATGATGCTGGCAGGAAACAGTCTCCGTGCTCAGGTGAACGACGCCCAGTTGTGGATGGATGTGAACCTGGAAAAGAAACTGACCCGGGCCCTGTCGGTTGAGTTTACAGAAGAGGTTCGGATGAACGAGAATATAACCGAGGTGGGCACCATTTTCAGCGATCTTGGGGTCAGTTATCGTTTTATTAAACACTTCAAGGTGGGGGCATCCTACCGTTTCACCCTGAAGCGAAGGCTTGATGATACCTATAAACAGATGAACAGCTGGCATGTGGAAGGCAGCTACCGCGAAAAGATCAAACAGCTTGCGCTCATCCTGCGGGTAAGATACCAGTCAAGGTATGCTGAGACTTTTACCTCCGAAAAGGCGACAATACCCAATAACCATCTCCGTACAAAACTAACGTTGAAATATGACCTGAAGAAAAAGTATGAACCCTTCCTTTACGTTGAGACCTATTTTCAAACAGGTGTTCCGGCATGGCAATCGTTCGACCAACTCAGGCTTTGCGCCGGCATCGAATACACCTTTAACCGGATGCACATGGTTGACCTGCATTATCTTTTCTGCCGTGAATACAATACGAAGGACCCCGAAACAGATTATGTGATCGGGATCAGCTATTATTTTACCTTTTGATCTGTTGCATCCATCGAATCCCGGAATATGAAAAACAAGTCCGTTTCCGAATCAAAGCTCAAGATATTCTTCCACCTCATGGTTTGGGCTCTTCTATTCATTCTCCCAACTTACCTCCTATATGACGGTACGGAGCGTGACCGCACCTTCATGATGGTAACCTGGTTGCAGCTGGCCTGTTATGCAATCATCTTTTATACCAGTTATTCCCTGCTCGCCCCTCGCTTCTTTTTTACCGGTCAGAAACTGACCTATTTTTTATTCTCCGGATTGCTGATCCTTGTTTTTGCCATTTCACTCGGAGTGGTTAACAGCCGGGTCATGCAGGGGGGCCGTGTTGAAGACTGGGAAAGAATAAGGCGGATGGAGATGGCGCAGGGGAAAAACCGTACAGAGTTCAAACGAATGCCCCCTTTTAATAAACCTCCATCGCCCTTCAGGAACTGGCCTCTGTTCAATTTTGTAATGACCTCCTGCATGATCACCGGGTTAAGCCTTGGTTTGCGGTTTTCAGAAAAACTCGTCCTGAACGAAAGGATGCGGAAAGAGGCCGAAAAAGAAAAATTGCATAATGAACTTGCCCTGCTGAAACATCAGATCAACCCCCACTTTTTGTTCAATACCCTGAACTCCATTTACAGTCTCGCGCTGATCAAAAGTGATCAGACGGCCGAAGCAGTGATGAAACTCTCGGATATGATGCGTTACGTAATCCAGGATGTGGAACATGAAACAGTGCCGCTGGAACTTGAACTGGCGTATGTGAACCATTATGTTGAACTCCAGAAGATCAGGCTTTCGCAGAATGTGGATGTGCAGATACACCTCGCGGGCGACCCTAAACCCTATGTAATCCCGCCCATGATATTGGTGCCTTTCATTGAAAATGCATTCAAATACGGCACCAGTTCGCATGAAAATGCCATGATACGCATTGACCTGTCGATCACAGAAGGGGTCCTGACCTTTAAGGTTTCCAACCAGGTGTTTGCAGGAAGGGAAAAGATGGAGACCTTTGGAATCGGGATCCAGAATACACGTCAACGGCTGAACCTGATGTATCCGGGGAGGCATCAGCTTGACCTTACCAACACCAGTAAAGTTTTCATGGTTAACCTTGAGATTACATTGGTATGATGAACTGTATTGCCATCGACGATGAGCCTCTGGCCCTGGAGGTGATTAAAAGGTATGTTTCGGAGACACCATGGGTGCAACTGGTCAACTCCTTCACCGATGCGATCCAGGCACAGGTATTTCTTAAATTCCATCCTGTCGATCTTCTTATTCTTGATATCCAGATGCCCGATATCAGCGGGATCCAGTTCCTGCTAAATCTCAAAGAACCCCCCATGGTGATCTTTACGACGGCCTACTCGGAGTATGCCGTCAAAGGATTTGAACTTGAGGCGGTGGATTACCTGGTGAAACCGATCAAATTCGACCGTTTCGTCCAGGCGCTGGAAAAGGCAAAGAAAATGATGTTACTTTGCAATTCGGTGACCACTGAGACAGAAAATGGCTTCCTGTTCGTAAAATCGGGATACGGGATCGTCCGGATCAATTTCAATGAAATCCTTTACATTGAAGGACTTGATGATTACATCAAAATCCATTTCATCAACGAAAAGAAGCCTGTTCTCTCCCTGATGAGTTTGAAAAGTGTTTTCGAAAAACTTCCGGTTGGCCGGTTCATGCGCGTTCACCGGAGTTTCATCATTTCGCTGAAGAATATAAGAAGTGTCCGCAAGAAACATATTTTTCTCGGGAGCCTGAAAATCCCCATCGGAGATACCTACAACGAGGTCGTCCAATTATGGCTCTCAGGGATCTGATTGTGAAACACCGGTTAAATCGATCTGTTTACCTATTCCTTTCTGTTTCACACCGCTGAAGGGGTACTTTTGCCCAGCAAAACCTGATATCCATGTATGACGGGGCCAATTCCGGTTTCCTGAATTATCGTGAATCTCCCTTTATTCATTTCTGAAACGAACCACCTCCCATGATGAGAAAACGCTACCTCCTCACCTGCCTCCTGTTTCTGGCATTGTATGGGGCAAAGGCCCAGGATCTGGACAAGATTCTTGTCGATAAACTTTACATCACCACCTTTGACAAAGTGATCGATGACATTGCCGGGGAAAATCATCTGACCTTTGATTACGAGAGAGAGGTTCTGAGTCAGTTTGACATTGATGAGCGACCCATTAAAAAACCACTGCGTCTATTTCTTAATCAGGAGTGTGCGGCATTCAAGTTAAAATGGCAGCAATCATCCGACCAGGTCATTCACATCACATACAAATACCAGGAGCTGACCTCGAGACCCCAGGAAACCAAGCAAAAGAAAACCTACACCGGGCCGGCACAAAAGTACAGGATCAACCTAACCGGCGTGGTCAAGGACAAGATGACCGGGGAGGCATTGCCATTCGCCAATGTGGGTGTAAAGGGAACAGTACTTGGCACCTATACCAATGCCGACGGGTATTTCACCCTGATCAATGTTCCCACCGACACCTCCACCCTGCTGATCAGCTATATCGGCTACAAAAACGGTACGATTTTCCTGACACCCGATCTGCCTGTGAACAATCTCCTGATTGAGATGGAAACACAGTCGCAGGTTCTCAAAGAGGTGGTCATTTCGGGGGAGCAACAGCAACTGATGAATGCCAGTGACAAGATCAGTATGCTTAAAATCACCCCCCAGAAACTGGCCACTCTGCCAAACATCGGGGAAAAGGATGTCATCCGTTCATTTCAATTGCTGCCTGGCGTATCGGCCGCAAATGAATCCTCGTCGAACCTCTATGTGAGGGGAGGAACACCCGACCAGAACCTTTTGCTCTATGATGGTTTCACGGTTTACCAGGTCGATCATCTTTATGGTTTTTATTCAGCTTTCAATTCCAATGCGATCAAGGATGTTCAGCTTTATAAAGGGGGTTTTGAATCAAAGTTTGGCGGGAGGTTATCCAGTGTTACCGAAATTACCGGGAAAGATGGCAATTCAAAACATTTCACCATCGGAGGTGAAATCAGCCTGCTTAGCTTTAACTTATATCTGGAAGTGCCTATCGGGAAAAGGTTCACTTCGCTGATTGCCTTCAGGCGTTCATACCAGGGATTGCTCTACGACAAGATTTTCAAGCAGTTCAACAACGTGAACCAGGTGAAACAAGTTTCATTCAGCGGAGGGAAAGAACCTCCGGGCGGCGGACCTTCACTCACCTCCACGGTTACCTCCTATTTCTACGACTTCAACGCCAAATTCACCTACCGTCCATCGCCGAAAGACATCCTGTCGATGAGCTTTTACAATGGAACCGACAAGCTCGATAACGGGACCTCGATGGGAAATTCAGGCAGCAGCACAGGGAGCGGTTTTAGTTTCAACATGGAGAATTCTGATCTCACAAAATATGGCAACCTGGGTGGCGCCCTCCGCTGGTCGAGGAACTGGAATACCCGCCTTTACAGCAACACCCTGGTCAGCTTTTCAAATTATTACAGTAACCGCGACCGTACCAGCAGCGGCACCCATTCGGGCGGGGACAACGGACCCGGAAGTTTCAACTCGGGGGTCAATGAAAACAACAACCTTCTTGACCTTACCCTTAAATCGGACCATTCATATGGACTGAACAATAAAAACCAGCTGGTTTTCGGGGCCTTCCTCACGGATTATATCATCTCCTATGATTTTGGTGAAACGGATACCAGCATTGTTCTCAGCAAAAATGAGAATGGCATCCTGGCTGGTGGTTATTTCCAGGACAAGATCAAACTTCTGAATACGAAACTAACGATTACTCCCGGTTTGCGCTTCTCATACTTCTCCCCAACCGGCAAAGTATACTTTGAACCACGGGCCTCGGCTTCGTATAATCTTACAAGTAAAATCAAAATCATTGCTGAAACGGGGAAATATTACCAGTATGCGAACCGCGTGGTTCGTGAAGATATTTTAACCGGGAGCCGTGATTTCTGGATCCTGAGCGATGGTGATAAACTCCCTGTAAGCTCGGCCTGGCATTATATTGCCGGCGTCAGTTACGAAAACAGCTCGTTCCTGGCAAGTATCGAGGGATACTATAAAAACATTTACGGAGTCACCGAATATTCCCTGCGTTTCAAACCAACACGGGAGGGAGCCACTTACGCCGAAAACTTCTTCAACGGGGTAGGCTATGCAGCTGGTATCGAATTCCTGTTGCAGAAAAAGTTCGGAAACCTGACAGGCTGGGTCAGCTATACCCTTGGCCAGGCAAAGAACAGGATCGCCATTTACGGAGAAAATTATTTCCCGGCATCGCAGGATGTCACCCATGAATTCAAGTTCGTTTCCATGTATGATTACAAAAACTGGAGTTTTTCACTGACCTGGCTTTTTGCATCGGGCCGTCCCTATACTGCTCCCGACGGTGCATATACTGTGAATCTGCTGAATGGCACCCAGCAGGTATTTATCGATTTCGGATCAAAGAACAGCAGCCGCCTGCCTGCTTATCACCGCATGGATATCAGCGTTAATTACCATTTCCGGAAACAGCTCACCAGTCATGAATGGGGAAACATCGGGCTGTCTGTATTCAATATTTATAACCGGCGCAACATCTGGTACAAGGAATACCAGATCATCGACGGAAACATCATCGAAACAGATAAACTGTTTCTGGGATTCACCCCGAACATCACCCTGACCCTTAAATTAAGATAATCAAATCCATGAAGACTATGATGACCCGTATCAAATCCCCTTTCCCGGTAATCTTGGGAATCTGCCTGCTGATGTTGCCGGGACTGAACAGCTGCCAGAAGTCCGGAACGACTGTGTTCACCGATCTCCCGGTTGTTGAGTCCTATCTTGCTCCCGGTACTAAAATCAGTATCCGTCTGTCGCAGAAAGTCGCCTTTGACGACGGGACGGAGATTCCTGCCACCAACCTGGATGTCCTGGATGTCCGTGTAGGATATGGCGGGAGAGAATATTCCCTGATCCCGATGGGCAATGGCGTTTATACCGATACCACAGGAAGCATCCGTGTCGTGCCCGACAGCACCTATACCCTTCAGCTGAATTACAACGGGATGCAGGTCACCTCCACGACGATCATCCCATCAAAACCCACCTCGGTATACCAGTCCGTTACGGTAATTAAAATGACTCAGTTTGATCCTGACAATCCCTCCGGAACATCCCCGCCCGAACCGGTGGAAATAACCTTTGCCAATGAAGATGCAAGCTATTACATGACCACCATAGAATGCATGGACACTACGCTGGTGCCGGTATTCAAGGATTCAATCCCCGCCAATGATATGTTTTCATCACAGCCCGTCACCGGCACCGAAATAGACATTCATCCGATGATGATCCGGTATTTTGGAATGAACCGGATCATCCTGTACCACATCAATCCGGAATACAGCACATTTTTCATGCGACAGGCCAGTACCTCCCAGAGTTACCAGGAACCTCCGACCAACATTTCCAACGGGCTTGGCATATTCACCGGAATCAATGCCGACACCCTGTATCTTAATGTTATTCAACAATAACAGGCAACTTTGGAGAAAGAGTCGGTGTCTTTTGACTGAAAATAAGTATCTTTAACCTGTTAATATTATGTAATTTCAATTACATGAAATGCGACAAGGATAGACTGCAAGCCATTTTTCTTATCGTTTTGTTGTCCCTCCTGGCTATTCCATCAGCCTTTGCAGAAGGGACACCGCAGCTCAACACCAACAATGTCCAGAGTACCGTACTGTATATCTGCAATGATTTTGCAGGGCATTGCAGTTCGGGAGCCGGGATACGGTCACAATTTGCAGCCTATGACAACACACAGAGCGCTGCCGATGCCGAGCGGTTGTATTTTGCCACATTAACAGATGAGCATGTATACCTGGGATTTCAGGGCGCCATTTCAGGCGGAAAGCACATCGTATTTCGCATCAAAAACCTGGCAGGAACCGTTGTTCTTGCAGAGCAAAACCTTCCCACCTCCGGGACCGGTTATATATCTAACTTCAGCCAGGCGGTAAACGGGCCGAATCAACTGCCGCAACCTCCCATTGCAAACGGATACGACGCCATCGAGTTCATTCCGCTCACCCCTGGAACCTATTACATTGAGTTCTCGGCCAGGCTTGATGCCGGTAATACGATCACTGTCGGCGACTTCAACCTCACCCTGTTTGACATCACGGTTGGAAATGCGGCCACGCACCAGGAAAAACCAGGGCGGGTGTATTCCAAATGCTGGCAGTTTTATGAAACCTCAAACTTTACCGGTAAAAATTACATTATTTCAGACGACGGAATTGTGACCTCTGCACAATTTGCAGGCATGTCGGGCGGGCACTGGATCCAGTATTGCAATCAAACGGGTTGCGGGAACAGCTCTGCAGCCTGGATCACCAACAGGAAATCACTTTATCACCAGCAGGCGCTCTTCCCGCAATATAAAATTTTCCTGAACTCTCCGGATCCGGTTGTGTTTCCTCCGGCCACCTCCCTGGGCCAGCTCGTTGCCCCGCTTCCTTACGGAGTGCAGAATTGCCAAACCGGGCACATTGTATTTCACGTTAACGTCGATAAGCCGGGGAATACAGAGATTACCCTCACCTTCCCGTCTCCATACCAGCCACGCACCCTGAACCAGGCCGTTGTGGCAGGCGACAACCTGTTTGACTGGGATGGCCTGGACGGAACCACCCCCGCAGGCCTTGCGATACCAAATAACACGACCATCCAGTTTACGGTCAAATACATCAACGGCTTGACTAATCTGCCGCTGTACGATGTGGAGCAAAATTCAAGCGGATTTACCATCGCCCTGGTGAGCCCGGCCGGGACCACACCAGCCGTGTACTGGGATGACACCAATATCCCATCGGGAACAAACCATGCAAACCCACCGGGTTGTGTCAGTCCCCCCGGATGTCATTCCTGGTCAGGTTCACCCTCCGGTGACCTGAACACCATGAATACGTGGTGGTATAATGTATCCACTATAACAAACCCGGTCACCATCGAGGAATTCCGGGGACCCTCCAGCCTGGTCTTTTTGCAGCAGCCTCCGCAGGAATTTTGTGCAAACACCGGAGGTCATGTTTTTTCAGTGACCCCTGACGTCAATACCGAGGAGTATCACTGGACTTACACGCCTGCAGCCGGAGTTACCATAAACCAGGCTACTCCCGGCAGTGCCGAAATTACCTTGAGTTTTGGTGCGGGTGCATCCTCAGGCGTACTGCAGGTTTGGGGGACCAATTCAAATTGTGCGGCAACAGGACCCACCTCTTCGCTTGCGATCTCCATTAATCCCGGGCCCGTTCCAACCCTGACCGGAAATACCCAGGTTTGTGCCGGCACAGGCGGGATCGTTTATACAACCAACGCGGGCAAAACAAACTACGTATGGACCATCTCGGGAGGCGGGACCATCACCTCCGGTGGAACTTCGACCAGCAATACCGCCACGGTTACCTGGAATACGGCCGGTGCCCAATCCATCTCCGTCGGCTTTACCGATCCTGTAACGCTCTGTCCGTCGGCAAATCCATTCATCCTTCCGGTTACGGTCAACCCACATCCCGTTCCCACGCTGACAGGCAGCAGCCTCGTTTGTGTGGGTTCAAGCGGGATTGTTTACACGTCAGATCCGAATAAATCAAACTATGTCTGGACAATTTCGTCCGGCGGGACCATCACCTCCGGCGGGAACTCAACCAGCAATACCGCTACGGTCACCTGGAATACGGTTGGGGCTCAGTCTGTGTCGGTAAGTTATACAGATCCTGTGACCCTTTGCCAGGCTGTTGCGCCTTTCATCCTGAACGTTACCGTAAGTACCCTTCCTTCACCGACATTTACTTCAGGTCTAACCTCGGTATGCATGGGGGTTCCCGGGAATGTCTATACCACGCAGCCGGGGATGACCAATTACATCTGGGCAGTTACCGGGGGCACCATCACTTCGGGAGGGACATCCACCAGCAATTCTGCCACTATAACATGGACCACCACCGGGGTACAAACGGTCAGCGTGAATTATACTTATCCGGCTTCATCCTGCACAGCGCCGAGCCCAACGGTTCTCACCGTTACCGTTAAACCATTGCCAACCCCTTCGGTCGTCAGCGGGAATAATTCGGTATGCCAGGGGGTACCCGGGAACATCTATACCACACAAACCGGAATGCAGAATTATGTGTGGGTGGTTTCGGGAGGGACCATAACAGCCGGCGGAAGTGCGACGAGTAACTTTGTCACGGTCACCTGGAATACGGTCGGAGCCCGCTCCGTCAGCATCAACTACACCGACCCTTCTACCGGTTGCAGTGCAGCCAGTCCGGCAGTTTTTAATGTAACTGTCAAAGCCCTGCCGGTGCCCTCATTCATCTCCGGTGAAAATTCTGTGTGTCTCAACATCCCCGGAAAAGTATATGTCACACAGCCTGCCATGAGCAGCTACATCTGGTCAGTCACCGGAGGCATGATCACTGCCGGGGGTGGTGTTTCTGATAATTCAGCCACAGTAACCTGGAATGCCACCGGGGCCCAATCTATCTCGGTTAGTTATACCAATCCAGCCACACAGTGCACCGCCGCCACCCCCACCGTCTTTAATGTCACCGTAAACCCTCCTCCCTCACCAACCATCATCTCCGGTGAAAATTCGGTTTGCAATGGCTCCACCGGGAAGATCTATACTACCCAATCAGGGAAGTTAAACTATGCCTGGTCCGTTGCAGGCGGCACCATCACGGCAGGAGGTACTTCAACGAGCAATTCAGCCACGGTTACCTGGAACAGCGCCGGATCACAATCGGTCAGCATCTCCTATACCGACCCCACCACCCTTTGTGCAGCGGTGGCGCCCACTTCCTATCCCGTTACGGTAAAACCGCTGCCAGTTCCCACCATTTCCGGACCGGCTGCCGCCTGCCTGAACTCCCCGGGACCCCAATATTTTACCGAAGCCGGCATGTCGGGTTACCTGTGGACTGTGCCTGGGGGAACTGTGACTCCGGGTCCCACCCCCGACCTGATCAATGTTGTATGGAACACCCTGGGCACAAACACCCTCTCGGTGACCTATACTGGTCTCAACGGATGTAATGCGGAAACACCCGGTCAAAAACCGGTTCTCGTTAACACGCTTCCTGACCCAACCCTGACAGGAGAAAACACGATCTGCTCCGGAATCCAAACCACCTATACCAGCGATGCCGGCATGCAAAACTATCTCTGGACCGTCTCCCCTGGAGGAACTGTCAATGGCGGGGGCACAGCTTCTGACAACACGGTAACCGTAACCTGGAATACCACCGGCATGCAACAGGTGAGTGTGAACTATACGATGGGGACAGGCTGCACGGCTGCGACGCCGAAAGATCTTGGGGTGACTGTAAATCAATCTACCACGCCCGTCATTGAACAAAGTCCTGCCGGCCAGGTTTGTGTCTTATCCTCCGCAACCTACACAGTCCAGCCAGGGATGACCGGGTATCAGTGGACCGTGTCTTCGGGTGGAAGTATCAGTTCATCGTCCAATTCCAACATCGTTACGATCCTGTGGAATAGCGTGGGGCCGCAATGGGTCAGTCTGAATTTCACCAATGCCTACGGGTGCAGCGACCCTGCGCCGACCCGTTTCGATGTGACGGTGAATTCCCTGCCGGTAACAGAGATCACTGCCCCAGCGGGTCCCGAATGCGTATCCATCCAGCATCCCTTTCAGGCACCGGCTGATCCGGGCTGTACCTTTACCTGGACAATCAGCCCTCAAAGCCTTGGTACAATCACATCGGGCCAGGGGTCGAATGCAGTGATCATTGACTGGCTCTCTTACGGCAATGCCGTCATTCACGTAACGGGGATGAATAACAGTTCGGGCTGCACAACCTCTTCAGATTTCACAACCACCGTTTACCCCATATCTCATCCTGTTTTCGTTCCCTGTTTCGACCTGGTCACCACTCCCCATGCAAAAAAGTTCACCCTTCGCGGGGCCTCTCCCTACATTGCCGGGCAGAGTGTTTTTTCGGGCGACCGGGTAAGTCTGAATGCAACTTCCGGCCTGTATGAGTTCGATCCCGATGGCGCCACCCCCGGAGCCTATCCGGTCACCTTCACCTATACCAATACCTATGGCTGTCCGGCCAGTCCGCCTGTGGTTGAAATTGCGGTGGAGAACAACGCTTTTACCTGCGGTGGTTCCCTGACCGATGTCCGCGACGGGAAAAGATACAACACTTCGCTCATCGGCGGAAAATGCTGGATGGCCGCGAATCTCACCTTCGGCAATGTCCTTTCTGCCGGTCTGCCATCGACCGACAACTGCATCAGCGAAAAATACTGTCCGCCGGCTGATGCGGGCTGCACCATGAACGGCGGACTATACCAGTGGGATGAACTGATGCGCTATGGCAGCACTTCGGCCAACCAGGGTGTCTGTCCCCCCGAATGGCATATTCCATCGGAAACGGAATGGCAATCACTGCTGCTTGCCATAGAATCCCAGATAGTTCCCCCGGATGGAATTGCCGGGAGTTTCATGAAAGATGCCTACCTGGATACTGGTTTCCATACTTTGCTGAGCGGTCTTTTATATTTCAACGACACCTGGGCATACACCTCCGGAAGCGTTACCGGGACCCTCTACTGGACCAGCACACCAAGCGGGACCGACCGCGCCATTGCCAGGGGAATGAACATCTTCAATCCGAGCGTCTCACGCTATACCGGAAGCCGTGCCGGTGCCTTCTCTGTGAGATGCGTTAAAGATTAATCCATCAATTGTTTTATTTCTTTATCTTTACCCGGCTTGTTACATTGTGATCATGACGAAGAAAAAAAATCTGTTTATCGCCTTCGAGGGTATTGATGGAAGCGGAAAAAGTACCCAGGCCAAGTTGCTTACCGATCATCTGACCAAAGAGGGTCATAAAGTCTGTTTCACCTTTGAACCGACCGACAGCCCGATCGGGGTTATTATCCGGAATATCTTCACCCACAAGATGGAGGCTGATCACAGGACCATCGCCGGTCTTTTTGTAGCCGACCGGTTGAACCACCTGCTGGACAAGAATAATGGCGTACTGAAAAAACTGGAGGAGGGTTATACCGTGATCACCGACCGCTATTATTTTTCATCCTATGCCTATCATGGCGCACACATGTCGCTCGATTGGGTGATCGGGGCCAATGCCTTAAGCGCTGAGCTGCTGCGGCCCGACATCAATATCTTTATCGATATTTCCCCGGAAATAAGCATGAAACGACTTACCAGAGGAAGAAGTTCGCTCGAACTTTTTGAAACCACTGAAAATCTTATCAAAGTCAGGGATAAGTATTATGAAGCTTTTGAAAAACTGAAGCTGAAGGAACGTGTGTTTATCACTGACGGAAACCGGTCTCCCGACATGATTGCCGCCGATATCCGGAATGAAATCATGTTACTCGTACCTTAATGCATCGATTGGGTTGAGGCTGGCGGCTTTGCGTGCAGGGTACCAGCCGAAAAAGATACCGATGGCCGACGAGAATATGAACGACATGAGAATGGACTGGATTGTGATGGCTACCGGCCAACTCAGAATGTTGGCGATCAGTTGTGAAACCAAAACACCCAGGGTCACCCCGATAAAACCACCAAGCAGGCTTATCAGCAATGCTTCGAAAAGGAACTGAAGCAAAACATCGCGGCCCCGTGCACCCACGCTCATCCGGATGCCGATCTCCCTGGTGCGTTCGGTAACCGATACCAGCATGATGTTCATGATGCCAATACCGCCCACAAGCAGTGAAATGCTTGCAATGGTAGCCAGTAAAATAGTTAAGATACCTGAAGTTGCGGTTGCGGCGTTGGCAATATCGGTCTGGGTGCGGATGGTGAAGTCGGGGTCTTCCGATTGCCCCAGGTTGTGTTTGGCCTTCAGCACATCGGTGATCTCCTGCGAAGCAGCCGGGATCTTCGATTCTGTAGTAGCGGAGGCCAGCATGCTTTGAATGTAGGTGATGGCCATCATGCGTTTCTGCACCGTGGAAAATGGCGCGATCACCATGTCGTCCTGGTCCTGCCCGAAGGCATTTTGTCCCTTCTTCTCGGTGATGCCGATAATTTTAAACGGAATTTTATTGATCCGGATGTAGCTGCCGATTGGATCGGCATCGGCTCCGAACAGGTTCGTTACCACCGTTTGTCCGACAATACATACTTTGGTGGCACTCCGGTCGTCGCTCATGCTGAAGAGGTTGCCACTGGACAATTTCAGATTCCGGATATCAAAATAATTGGGATAAACACCGTAAACAGAGGTCCGCCAGTTAAGGTTCCCCGATACCAGCTGGCCGCTGGTACGTACCTGGGGAGTAATGAAAGCCACTGAGGGACATCGGTTGGAGATAGCCGTTACATCCTCGAGGGTCATCTTTTGCGATGATCCGGCCTCCATTCGAACACCTCCTGTGCTGCTTGCCTGGGGAAATATCATCAGAACATTTGTTCCCAGTGTTGAAATTTGCGCCTGGATGCTTTGCTTCGACCCCTGGCCGATGGCCAGCATGGCAATGACCGACGCCACTCCGATGATGATACCCAGCATCGTGAGGAAGGTCCGCATCTTGTTTTTCGCCAGCGACCGCAGGGTTGCAATTAAAAGATTTTTCATTTTCATAGGTCATCCTCCTCAACCAAAACAGGCATATTTGCCATTTCTTCCATCGCATTTCTGGGCTTTTCCACCTCAATGGCCTTGATGATCCTTCCATCCCGGAAGGTGATATTTCTTTTGGTAAATCCGGCAATGTCAGCCTCATGAGTTACGATCACGATGGTAATCCCCTTTTCATTCAGCTTCTGGAAGATACCCATCACCTCAAGGCTCGTCCGGGTGTCGAGGTTCCCGGTCGGCTCATCGGCCAGGATCACTACCGGATTATTCACGAGTGACCTGGCAATGGCCACCCGCTGCTGTTCCCCGCCCGAAAGCTGGTTCGGAAAATGGTGGGCACGATCGGCAAGCCCCACTGCTTCGAGTGCATTCAGCGACCGCTCCCGCATTTCACGGGAGGTGATCTTTTTGTTGTACATGAGCGGCAGTTCAACATTTTCCAGTGCCGAGGTGCGCGACAAGAGGTTAAATGACTGAAAAACAAACCCGATTTTATGGTTTCTCAGGTTGGCCAGCTGATCCTTTGAAAGGGTGCTTACATCTACGCCGTCAATCAGGTACTGACCCCGGGTAGGTACATCCAGGCAGCCGAGGATATTCATAAAGGTCGATTTGCCGGAGCCACTTTTACCCATGATGGCTACGAAATCATCCTTCATGATGTCAGTATTGACTCCCCTGAGGGCATGGACCTCCACGTCCCCCATTTTGTAAATCTTGACCAGCGATTTGACCGATATAATGGCTTTGTTCATGTTATCTTCCTCCCCTTGAGCTGCCGCCTCTCTGCATCTGCGGTGCAAATGGATTTTGCTGTTGTTGCTGCTGGCTCGTCTGTGTTCCCTGCGATGAGGTCATGCTGAGAACGACCTCCTCTCCTTCTGCAATTTTACCACGGACTTCGGTATTCAGTCCATCCGATATTCCTGTACGAACCCGCCTTGATTTGATGGAATCACCTACTTTGATCCAGATCATGCCGAAGTTTCCACGATGCTGTTGATCCCCACCGGCGCCCATTCCGGCACCCATTCCGGCGCCTCCACCAGCGCCTCTGCCGGTGCCGCCACCAGTGCCATTGCCAGCCCCGGTATGGCGACCGCCTCCCTGGCCCCACATGGCACGTTTTTTCTTGATGGAATCAGGCAGGTTTTTTTCCATTTCGTCGATGTATTCTTGGGGAGGGCTGAATCTAAGGGCCGTTGCCGGGACCTTTAACACATCCTTCTCCTCCTGGATCATCACGGTAATGTTGGCGGTCAACCCGGGCAATAATTTCAGGTCAGGATTGGGTACATCAATGATCACCGTGTAATTCACCACATTCTGGGTAACTACCGGCAGTAACCGGACCTGGCGTACGGTTCCGTCGAAGGTGAGATCGGAATAGGCATCCACGCTGAATTTTACTTTCTGGCCGACCTGAATTTTTCCGATATCGCCCTCGTCGATGTTGGCCTGCACCTGCATCTTTGTGAGGTCGTTGGCGATGGTGAACAGCGTTGGCGTACTGAAACTGGCAGCCACGGTTTGTCCGACATCCACGGCCCTGGATACCACCACACCGGAAATCGGCGCAACGATGGTCGCATACCGAAGGTTGATCCTGGCACGGTTCAAAGCTGCCTGCGAAGAGGAAGCATTGGTTACTGCGGTTTCGTAAGTCGACAGCGACAGGTCATAGTCAGCCTGTGCCACCACCTTCTGGTCAAATAACACTTTTGTCCGGTCGTAATCACGCTTCGCCTGATTTACCTGGATATCCGAACGTTTCAGGGATGCCTTTGCATCATCCACTGCCTGAACAAGGAAAGTTGTGTCAAGCACAGCAATGACCTGTCCCTCTTTTACGACTGAATTGAAATCAACATAGATCTTTTTGATGATCCCGGAGACCTGGGTTCCAACCTGCACCGTCGTAACGGCCTGAAGCGTGCCGCTGGCCCTGACAGTCACCTGGATGTCACCCTTTTCAATCTTGGCCGTGCGCCATTCGATCACCGCGCTTTTCTTCTTCCCGAAAATCAGGATCACCGCAACCGCAATACCTACGATCGCCACAGCCAGAATAATCCAATAACTCTTTTTCATAATATCATCTATTTTTATCTGAAAATTTTAATCCCCCTGAAACCCCATTACTCCATTACTTCATTACTTCATTACTTTTTACCTTGTTACCTTGTTACCTTGTTACCTTGTCACCTTGTCACCTTGTCACCTTTCACTAAAATTGAATGGCCTTCCCCTGGTAAAAATCCAGGATCTTCTGTTTGAAGATGTAATCATATTTCGCCTGGATTAGATTCGACTGGGCCTGGGTGAAATTGTTCTTCTGGATCAGGAAATCAGTGGCGCTCATCACCCCTACCGTGTATTTCTTCTCCGCATTTTTATAAACCGATTCCACGGAGGCAACCTGTTGTTTGGTGGCTTCATATTTTTTCACGGAGGCACGCATATCGGTATAGGTCTGTTCAATGCTCTTGCGCAACACGTTTTTTACATTTTGTTCATTGAGTTGGGTAGTGATGAGGTTGATTTTGGCCTTGTCGATATTGCTTTTTATCTGCCGGTTGCTGTAGATGGGTATTGAAATTCCCATGGAAAAGGATTGCCCGATGTTGTCCCATATCTGCTCATAAAACGGATATCCTTCAGGGTTTACCGACCCCCCCTTTGTCCGGCTGGAGGCATAGTTGGTATTCATGTTGGCTCCGAGGCTTACGCGGGGCCAGTGAGCTCCCTGTGTAACTTTCAGGGCCATCATCGAGGCACTTGTTCTCAGCGATGCACTGGTAATTTGAGGCTGAACGGTCAGTGATTTCTGGTAGATCTCCTCATTGGTCAGCAAGGCCCCGGCTGCCGATTCATCCATCAATGGAACCACAATCTCAAAATTATCGGTGATGGGAATGTCCATCAGTTGCAGGAGGGTCACCTTAGCCATGTCAAGCTGGTTTCGTGCCGTGATGACCGCGAGATTGTCGGTGGCCATCTGTGCTTTTATCTGCAGCAGGTCGCTTTCGGGTGACTTGCCGGCATTGACCATCTTATCGGTCCGGTCGACCTGCGCAGCGGTAGCCGCTTCCTGGCTGTTTGCGGCCGAAAGTATTTCACCTGCAAACAGAACCTGCAGATACCCGGTCGTGATATTGAGGATCACATCGTTTTTCGCTTTTTCAATGTCCGACGCCCCTGCCTGCACATTCAGGCGGTTTTGCCTGATCGTATTTGAATTTTGCAAGCCATTGAAGAGATTATAACTGCTGCTGATGCCCAGGTTGGTTGAATGGTATCCTTCTGTTACAAAGGAGTTGGTGGTGGGATCGACGTTTTTCCCGACATTCAGCGCCTCGCCGACATTGGCACTGACACTTGGAATGCGGTTTGATTTTACCTGTTCAAGGGTGACTTTGTTGAGTTCATTGCTCATGCGGCTCTGATTGACCGAAATATTCCGTTGCAGCGCCGTATCAAGGCATTGCTGGAAGGTCCATGGTTTGTTCTGGGCTCCGGCCGGCCCCGCTGTAATAAACAGGGCGATGAAAAGCCAGGATGTTCGTTTCATATTATTCGGATGTTTTGTCGTCATGAATGATTTTAAAAAGCTGATCCCGGTAATGCTCGCTGATCGGAATTTCCTTTTTCCCGATGGTCAGCATGTGTTTCTGAACAAAGTCAATCTTGTTAAAGGCCACGATGAAGGAGCGGTGAACCCTGATAAATTCATTCGGGGGCAGTTTTTCCTCCAGCGACTTCATGCTCATCTGGGTAACGATGGGCTTATCATGGATATATATCTTCACATAGTCCTTTAATCCTTCAATATAAAGGATCTCCTGGAGATTTATCTTGTAGAGTTTGTAGTCGGCCCTGACGAATAAAAAACCGGCCGGAGCTCCCGGTTCCTTGGCATTGGGTGGATTTGCAGCGCGATCGCGCAGATCGAGGTATTCCTGTACTTTGTTCACCGCCTTCAGGAAACGCTCAAACGAATAGGGCTTCAGCAGGTAATCGATCACATCGAGGTCGAAACCCTCGGTGGCATAATTTGAAAACGCAGTGGTGAAGATGACCAGGGGTTTGTGCGGAAGGCTTTTCAAAAGCTGTATTCCGGAAATGTCGGGCATCTGGATATCAAGGAAAAGGAGGTCGATGGATTGGTTGCGCAAAATTTCCATGGCCTCTGCGGCGGAACGGCACGACTGAACCAATTCCAGGAAGGGAACTTTTTTGATGTTGTCCTCGATCAGTTCAAGGGCAAGCCGTTCATCATCGATGGCGAGGCAGCGTATCATCATTTAAAACCGGATTTGGAGGTTCACTTTATACATGTTGCCGTCGTCGCTGATCTGAAGGTCATGTTTCCCGGGGTACAGCAGTTCAAGCCGGCGCCTCACATTTTTCAACCCGATGCCCGATCCTTGTTCAACGGTGTCATCCTTCCCCTTTGCAATATGGTTTTCAACTGCAAAGGAGAGCTGGTGGTCATCTGAACGGAGCCGGATCAGGATCTGCGAACCATCCTGGTAGCTTACGCCATGCTTGAAGGCATTCTCGACAAAGGGGATCAGCAAAAGCGGCTCAATTGAAAACAGTTCGGGATGGCCTTCGATCGAAAAATCGATCTTCACCGTTTCGGGCAGGCGAAGGCGCTGCAGCTCAATGTAGCTTTGCAGGTACTCCACCTCTTTTTCCAGGCTCACCCGCTCGTCCCTTGAATCCTGCAGCATGTATCGCATGATCTGGGAGAGTTTGATGATGGAATTTTCGGTTTCGTCCGATTTCTTCCGTGCCAGGGAACAGATGTTGTTGAGGATGTTGAAAAGGAAATGCGGGTTTACCTGCGATTTGAGGAATGCGAGTTCTGAGGAGAGTTTTTCAGCCTCCATCTCCTTTTTCTGGCGTTCGTTTTTAAACCATTCCATGGTGATCCGCACCGAGCTGCTTAAAGCAAAGGCCATAACGGCCGGATAAAACGGGAAAGAGGCCGCACGCCAGAAGTTGAAAGGATGGTGATGTAGAATCATTCCGTAGGTTCCCAACACGAAAAGTATGTTGAGTCCGCTGATGACGATCAAACCAAGGATCAGCATCAGGAAATAGGGGCCGATTTTTTTTCTTAATAAAAAACGGGGAATCAGAAACAGGTAGTTATAATAAAAATAGGCCGCCATGAGCAACTGCAGGAACCAGCCCATGATCATGAACCGCTCCCTTCCTTCAGCCGATTCGATAAAAAAGAGCGGAACAAGCAGAAATGCTATCCAAACGAGAATGTGAATCAAAACGGTGTAAGGTTTCGGGCGTAAATCCGGAATCGCCTTCATGGTCATACTATTTCTGCGAAATTATTCAAATCCGGGTTCCCTTGAATATAAAATAGACAGTCTCTTGTTTTTTAATGATCGGGCTCATTTTTTCACCGATGGATAACGACAGGTGGATATTTTAATTGTTATATTTGTGAGCATGTTAAACCAGAAATTACAACAGCGGTTAATACAGAAACTCTCCCCGCAACAGGTGCTGGTGATGCGTTTATTGCAGGAACCGATCCTATCCCTTGATCAGCGGATCAAGCAGGAGATCGAGGAAAACCCGGCCCTGGAAGAGAACAGCAGTGAGGAGGATGAGATCGATACCAATGAAGAGGATTCAACGCTCGATTCCATTGATTCGGAAGAGGATGAATTCCAGGAGGAGGATTCCGGCGCCTCGGCCGATGACGAATTTACCTTTGAGGATTACGTAGATGAGGATGAAATTCCCTTATATAAACTGGCGGCAGGCAATAAAAGCCCGGATGAGGTAACCCGTGAAATTCCGATTATCTCGGGGGTCAGCTTCCAGGATTACCTGATCAGCCAGATCGGGATGCACAAGTTCACCGACAAGCAGTACATCATCGCCTCCACCATCATTGGGAATCTCGATGAATCGGGATACCTGTGCCGCGAGATCCCGGCCCTTTCTGATGACCTGGCCTTCAACCAGGCCATTGATGCTTCCGAGGCCGAAATCCTCGAGGTGCTCAAAGCCGTGCAAACCTTTGATCCTCCCGGAATTGCCGCCCGTAACCTGCAGGAATGCCTCCTCATCCAGCTTGAACACAAGGCCGACCGCACCTATACAACGGAACTGGCGGCCATCATCATCAAATTTTACTTCGAGGAATTCAGTAAGAAACATTACGATAAGATCCTTCAGAAGGGAAATATTTCGGAGGAGGAGCTCAGGGAGGCCATCACGGAGATCCAATCCCTGAATCCCAAACCCGGGAATACCATTTCGGAGGTCTCCCGCGACAGTCATTACATCATTCCCGATTTCATCATCACCAATACCGACGGCACCCTCGAACTCACCCTGAATACCCGGAATTCGCCGGAACTTTCGCTGAACCGCGATTACATCAACATGCTGCATGAATATGGCGGTGCAAAACGGAAAACGGCCGAAAAAGATGCCCTGATCTTCATCCGGCAGAAACTGGATGCCGCCCGCGGATTCATTGATGCCATCAAACAGCGGCAGGAAACCCTCTACACAACCATGAAGGCGATCATGGATTACCAGCATGAATATTTCCTCACCGGCGAAGACACCAAGCTCAGGCCCATGATCCTGAAGGACATTGCAACGATCGTATCATTCGACATCTCCACCATCTCCCGCGTAGCCAACAGCAAATATGTTCAAACGCCCTTCGGAACGCTCCTGCTGAAAAGCTTCTTCAGCGAATCGATGCTCAATACCGAAGGAGCGGAGATTTCAACCCGCGAGATCAAGAAGATCCTCTCCGATACCATCGGGACCGAGAACAAGTCGAAACCCCTTACCGATGATGAACTTGTTGACCTGCTGAAAGAAAAAGGATACAACATTGCCCGCCGTACCATCGCCAAGTACCGCAAACAGCTGAATATCCCTGTGGCCCGCCTCAGAAAGGAACTTTAACATATAATTACCAGATGGAAAAAAAACTGGCCCGGGGTATATCATCTCTTTTCCACCCCATGTTGATCCCAACCTATGTCCTTCTGGTGCTGCTGAACCTGAATGCCTTGCTTTCGCAGATGGTTCCCCTCTCCTTCAAGCTGATCATTTCGGGCCTGGTGTTCCTGACCACCTTTCTGTTCCCGCTTATTTTCACCTGGCTTCTGTCACGGCTTGGATTGATATCTTCCTTCATCCTGGCCCGGAGAGAGGACCGGATCTACCCGATCCTGGCAATCTCCGTATTTTATTATGTAACCTATTACCTGCTGAAAGGCATTCATATTTCTACGATCTTCAGCTATTACATGCTTGGGGCCACCCTGCTGGCCACACTCTCGCTGGTCGTAAATTTCTATCGTAAAATCAGCCTGTACATGGTCGCCACAGGCAGCTTTACCGGTCTTTTTCTCGGACTTTCCCTGAATTTCGGGATAAATTTCGCGGCAGAGATCTGTTCAAGCATTATCCTGGCAGGAATCATCGGATATGCCCGGCTGAAATCGGACATGCATAAACCGGCCGAAGTTTATTCGGGCTACGCGATGGGAGTCATCGTAATGACGTTGCTGATTATTCTGCTCTGATCAGAAGGGCATCAGGACAAAACCGACCGAAATCGGATACATATCCGGCCCCTTCCCGTTGCTGAAAATTTTTGAAAGCGAATAATACCCTGTGACATGAATCCATTTGTAGCCGATCCGCAGGGTGGGACCGTAGGCAAATTTCTCAATGTTATCAATATTCTTCATCGAGGAGACCAGGGTACCTGTGGTACCGAAGAGATAGTCGGATCCAACATATTTGGAGTGCGCGTAAACCATGTAACCAATTTTAAACCCTATTCCCAAAGCAAATTTGCTCTTGGCTTTGTACCGGAATTCGAGGGGGATCTCTAGATAGGGCAGGGTCAGTTTACTCCGCTTGTAGCTTTCCCCATCAGGAATAAGTTTGAATTGTAACGAGTCGTTGCTTCCTTCAAACCGGTAATTCCAGTAAAGGTTGTGGATGCTGATGCTCAGCCCGATCGCAAAGCTGAATCTGCTCTTTCCCAACGGAAGATTGTAGGTGCCAAAAACATTGAACCCCTGGTTGATGGTGCGGGTCTTCATTCCTTGGGCCGTGGCCGTGTTCATCCAGATATCGGTAAACAATCCAACGCCGATGCTGATGCGCTTTTTGGTCGCTTCGTTCACGACCTGGGCCCGGCTGGCAAGCGGAGCAAGGATCAGGGTAAATAATACAACAGCGGCAAGGCTGATCAGGGTATGTTTGAAAATTTTCATAAATGTGGATTTACCAAGGACAAAAATAGGCATTTTATTTGATTTCCCGGGTTTAGATAACGGCAGTCCGCCCAAAAAATTGGATCAGCCCCACAAGTTTTCCGGATAAACTCCTTTTCGAACCAGTTCGCGGATGCTTCTGACCACCGCCAAACGGTCCTCCTTATAGGTCATTCCAAACCACTGCTCCTCGCAATGAAGTATCCTTACGGTGGCCTCTTTCGACCTGATCAGTTCGTTGACCATCGTGGGAATGAAAAATTCTGCCTTCAGGTTTTCGGCGTTCTTTTGAATGAACTGTTCAAACCCCCTGTTCAGATATCCAAAAAAAGAGGGGGTGAAGCCCCAGAAATTCATGGAAACAAGGGTGTCGCCGGGAATCGTGACAAGCTCCTCCCGCTCACTCTTATAGGCTATACCCGTTTCCCGTCGTTCAATATGGGTCCGTTCCACCACATCGACCAGGAAAGCGTGTTCATCGGGCAGGCATACACCCCGTGAAACAGCGCCAAATTCCGACAGGGTGTTGGCAACCCGGTAACCGACCATGCAATAGTCGTTTGCCTTTGCCGGTGTCCAGTCTCTGTAATATTCGGCCAGTGACACGAAGGCGCCTCTTCCGTAAAAATCGTCGGCATTGATCACAGCAAACGGGCCGTTAATTTTGCCGGCGGCCATCATCACGGCATGGCCGGTGCCCCATGGCTTGCTGCGGTTGTCGGGGATTTCAATGCCCTCGGGCACCATCCATGTTTCCTGAAACACATAATCGATCGCGATCTTTTCCTGCAGCTGCTCTACAAAGGTTTCCTTGAAATCATCTTCAATCGATTCCTTGATGATGAACATCACCTTGTCAAAGCCGGCCTGAATGGCATCATAAATAGAATAATCGATGATCGTTTCGCCCGTCGGTCCAATCTTGTCAAGCTGTTTCAGGCCTCCATATCGGCTGCCCATCCCGGCTGCGAGTATTAAAAGGGTTGGTTTCATAAAATTGCGGGTTACTTCCAGGAACGGATTTTATGTCCGGAAAATGCATAATAAAAGAGAATGAAATAACAGGGCACCAGGATCCAGTAAGCCTGGGTGGGATTGAACAGGTCGACCATCCGTCCGTACAGCAGCGGCAGCAGGGCGCCGCCGGCAATGCCCATGATGAGCAGCGAAGATCCGATTTTGGTGAACCGTCCCAGCCCGTCAATGGCCAGGGGCCAGATAGCAGGCCACATGATGGCGTTGGCAAGCCCCAGCAAGGCAATAAAGAAAACAGAAAGATCAAAGGGCAGGGTCAGCGATATTCCGGCCAGTCCGATGGGAATGAAGGTATGATACACGCCCTGCATCACGATCGCCATGATACTGAATCCAACGCCCAGGATGACGGATATCATCAGGGCTGTTTCCTGTTTCAGGTACTTTGGAATCACGATGATCCCGAGGATATAACCAAGTACCATTGCGGCAAGGGTGTAAGAGGCGAAATATTTGGCCAGCTCAAATGAAAACCCCTGTGCCTTTCCATAGTTGATGATGGTATCCACCGCGATGACCTCCACTCCTACATAAACAAAAATGGCCAGTACACCCAGTACCAGTTGCGGAAACTGGAAAATGCTGGTCCGGGTGCTGTTGGCCGAAGAGGTGGTTTTATCCTCCTTGTCAGTGTCGATATCGGGAAGGGTTGAATATCTCAGTAAAAAGGCAAGGATGACCAGAACAACCGCCATCACGATATAGGGAAGTATGATCCGGCCAGCCAGTTCGTTGAGTGCCGTGCTCCTTTGCAGATCATCCATCGCCCCGAGCAGGTTTTTATCAAACCGGTCCATCCCTTTTAAAACGATGGCCCCCAGGATAAGCGGGCTGATCACCCCTGCAATTTTGTTGCAGATCCCCATAATGCTGATCCGCTTGGCAGCGCTCTCGAGCGGGCCCAGGATGGTCACATAGGGATTCGAAGCGGTTTGCAGCACGGCAAGCCCGGTTCCCTGGATAAAAAGTCCGGTAAGAAAAAGTCCGTACATCCTTGAATAGGCAGCAGGGATGAACACGAGGGCCCCGATGGCCATCAAAATCAATCCCAGCGACATCCCGTTTTTAAACCCGGTTTTATGCAGGACCACCGACGAGGGAATGGCCATGACGAAATAGGAAATATAAAAGGCAAAGGCGACAAAATAGGATTCAAAATTGTTTTTTTCACAGGTGATTTTCAGGAAGGGGATCAATACCGAGTTGAGCCAGGTAACAAATCCGAAAATGAAGAAAAATACACCAATAATCGTAATCGAGAGAACGTAATCCCTTTTGGTGTGGCTCTTCAGCAGTAAGCCGGGCTGGTGTGTCATTGTCAGAGTGTTGGTGGGGCAAAAATAAAGTAATTTTTCTGTGTTAACTTAATTTATAATATATTTGTGCATAAGATGTTCCGACAAGCCATTCCATAACAATTCCCAAAATGGATTGTTATAAAATGTGATTACCCATGGATACCCTGCATGAGAAATTCAATATTCTTATTGTTGACGACCGCTCCGAAAATCTGATCTCCCTTGAAAGCATTATTCAGAATGATGAATTGAACATCATCAAGGCCATGTCGGGAAATGAAGCGCTTGCCATGATGCTTGAGCATGATATTTCGCTGGTACTCCTTGACGTGAATATGCCCGGAATGGACGGATTCGAGACCGCCGAGCTGATGCGCGGCAGTGAACGGACCAAAAGCATTCCGATCATTTTTATCACCGCCACCTATCGTGCGCCTAAGCAAATTTTCCGCGGTTATGAAACCGGTGCGGTCGATTATCTTTACAAGCCCCTCGACCGGAAGATCCTTCAGAATAAGATCCGGGCCTACATCGAATTCTTCAAGCAAAAATACGCCCTTCAGATCACCACCAGGCAGTTGCAGAAAACCATCGAGGAGGTTGCCAAAGCCAAACGTGCTGCCGAGGAGGCCAACATGGCAAAAAGTTCCTTCCTTGCAAGCATGAGCCATGAAATCAGGACCCCGCTGAATGGCATCATCGGGATGACCGACCTGATCCTGATGGACAATAATATTCCTGATCAGTATGTCGAACACCTCACCGACATTAAACAAAGCAGTGAATCATTGCTTGAGATCATCAACGAGATTCTCGATATCTCAAAAATCGAAGCCGAAAAACTGGAGATTGAAACCATTGAATTCAGCCTGCGTGATGTGATTGAAAAGGTGATCCGGCTGCTTTCGGTGAAAACTTTTCAGAATAAACTCGAATTCCTTTGCCTTCACCCTCCCGACATGCCCGATCGGGTTATCGGTGACCCAACCCGAGTTCGCCAGGTACTGGTCAATCTGCTGGGGAATGCCATAAAATTTACGAAAAAAGGGACCGTTACCTTTTCAATCGAACTGCTTGAGATGAATCATCAGACAATCTCCCTGAAATTCATCATAATAGACACGGGCATCGGCATCGCAGCTGAAAAACTTGATCTCCTGTTTGAATCCTACTACCAGGCCGACAGTTCCATGTCACGAAGTTATGGAGGTACCGGTTTGGGGCTGACCATTTCAAAACGGCTGGTCGAGATGATGGGCGGGAGCATCGGGGTTGAAAGTGAATATGGAAAAGGGAGCACCTTCTGTTTTACCCTTCCATTTATCCTGCCTGTTTCACCGCAGAATTCAATGGAGATGACCCTGCCTGAAAACCTTCAGTCCCTCCGGGTGCTGATCATCGACGGGCACCGTGAACATGCCGGGCAGATGAAAAGCTTCCTTGAAGCATGGGGAGTCCATACGACGGTCGCTTATTCATCCGGCGAAGCGCTCTCCGTTATCGGCACCCCGGAAGGTAAAAAATTCAGGGTCATCTTTGTTGACCAGTCCCTCCAGTCACAGCAGGGACAATTGCTCTTTGATAAGATCCGGAGTGCATTCCCGCAGGATTCTGAGCCCGCGCTGGTGCTTTTAACTGAAGATAAATCGATCCACTCGATCCACATGATTCAAACATCGGGGATCAGATTTTACCTGTTCAAACCAACCTTTCAGAAAGATCTGCGAAACATCATCCAACGTATTTTCCGGACAGATTTCAACCTTTCATCATCCAGCCAGACTGAATTACAAAATGAACCCAGGGAACGACCAGCGCGAAAACTCAACATACTTCTCGCCGAAGATCAGCTGATCAACCAGAAAATCGTAGTTCAGCTCCTGGCGAAAAAGGGGTGGACCACCACCACCGCCGTCAATGGGCAGGAGGCCCTGCAGCGGGCCCACGACGTCGCTTACGATCTGATCTTAATGGATGTCATGATGCCCCTGATGGATGGTTATGATGCCACCCGCGGAATCCGGAACGACAAAGAGGGAAAAAACCTGGAAACCCCTATTATTGCGCTTACGGCAAATGCAATGAAGGGCGACCGGGAAAAATGCCTGGAGGCAGGAATGAATGACTATATTTCCAAACCACTTCATCCTGAAGATGTATTTCAGACCATCGAAAAATTTTGTTATAAATAATATGAACAATCGCCTATGTTTATCATTCATGCGTGGAAAAAACTTATAAAGACGTTAACCGAATTCGATTACCGTACCTTGAAAAATATGGGAATCGGAAAGTCAATGTTGCTGTGGTTTCTTGTGATTTCCCTGGTCCCCCTGGCAACACTGAGTTATATTAATTTCCTCTATTATTATAAAGGTTTGAATGTGATGGCGAAAAAATCGCTCTTCACCACCTCCCAGCTCCGGATGAATTACCTCAACAGCTATTTCCAGGACATGACCGATTACCTGGAGGATGTGGGGCGCGACCATACCACCATAACGATGCTCCAGGGCCTGCAGCAGCAGTACTCGAAGGAAATTAAACCCAATGAATCGCTTCCCTCTTCAGAGAAATGGAAAAATATTTCGGAAGAACTGCGTATCAATCTCCAGAAGACTTATATGCCTGAAGGGATCACCAATATTTATTTCATTAATCCCAACGGCGTTATTTTGTTTGAGCTTAATGAAGGACAGGACCTTGGGAAGGAGCTGTTTACCGGTCCCCTTTCCTCGACCTCCTTTGGTAAAATCTGTTACAAGATCATGAAAAACGGGAAACCCATGTTTTCCGACCTTGAATATTATGCTTCGGCCAATAAGGAACTATGTGGTTTCCTTGGTCAGCCGTTACTGAATGGCAATGGAGCAAAAATGGGCATTATCGCTGTGCGTATCTCAACTGAAAAAATTGACAAGATCATTCAGTTCGGCATCGGGTTTGGGAGCACAGGCCACGTCTACCTGGTAGGAACCGACATGAAGCTGAGGTCGGCCAGTAAACTCAGTGATAGATCAAAAATACTCATCGAATCCGGTGAAAATGACAAAACCAGGATCTGGCAGGGCGTTAAAGTAAACAATATAACCCTTGATCCCGACGGCAGGCCCATCAACGAAGAGGTGAGCATCTACCAGAATTCGAGAGGGACCTATGTAATGGGGCTGTATCGGAACATCGATATCCTGGAGAAACTTGGAGTAAACTGGGCGCTGGTTGAAGAGATTGACCAGGACGAAGCCCACCTTGTTGCGCGCGAGCTTTCCTCGTTTGCCAAAATTTCCCTGATCATCACCACCATCATGGTACTGATCATTTCGACCTTTGTCACCCGCCGTTTTGTAACCCCGATCAAGAAAATTTCGGAATGGGCCAAGCAGGTGGCCCATGGCGAACTGATTCTCCGTGATGTACGCGTGGCAAACAACGAGGTTGGCGAGATGAAAGATACCTTTAACTGGCTGGTAAAATCGTTGCGAACCTTTGCCGACGTAAGCCAATCGGTCGCCCTGGGCGACTTCAGCAAATCGGTGACAGTGCGCAGTGAAAAGGATGTCATGGCGCAGAGCATGAACCAGATGGTTGAAAGCTTTAAAAACGTCGTCAAGCAGGCTAAATCCATTGCAAGCGGCGATTACACGACCAACATCATGCCCCGCAGTGAAAAGGACACCCTGGGGATTGCGCTCTATGAGATGACCATGAAACTCCGTGAGGCATCCATTGAGATCATGAACCAGGACTGGTTAAAGACAGGTATCAACGAGCTGGGCATGAAGATCCGCGGTGAAAAAAGCATCTTTGATCTTTCCGGTGAGATCATCAGCTTCCTTTCACGCTACCTCGAGGCCCAGATGGGGCTGTTGTATCTCAAAGATGACCATAATCTACTCCGGCTTGAAGCAACCTTTGCCTTTCAGGATGAATCTGTCATCAGCAAATCGCTTGTCATTGGCGAAGGGCTGGTTGGGCAGGTAGCCAAAGAACGCAAATCCATCTCCTTTTTTGCTGCCGAGAACAACTCTCCGGAGGTGAACATCGGACCCGAAAAGGTCAAACCGCAACATTTTATCATCTCCCCGGTTCTGTTCGAAGGTCAGCTGATCGGGGTGATCGAGTTGGGATCATTCAAACCTTTTGATGACCAGAAACAGAATTTCCTCGAGGTAGCCATCGACAACATCTCGGTCGCCATCAATACCGCCAAATCCAGGGAAAGGGTAGAGGAACTTCTGTCGAAAACACAGGAACAGGCCAATGAACTGGTCATGCAGAAAGAAGAGCTGCGCCAGATCAACCAGGAGCTGGAAGAGCAGACGAAGGCGCTGCGTCTTTCGGAGGAAAACCTTCAGCACCAGCAGGAAGAGCTTCGTGTAATCAACGAAGAGCTGGAAGAACGCTCGAAAGTTCTGGAGCTCCAGCGGGACGATATTCGCTTCAAAAATGAAGCGCTGGAAGAGGCCCAGTATGAGATCAAACAAAAAGCAGAGGCCCTCGAAATTGCAAGCCGCTACAAATCGGAATTCCTGGCTAACATGTCCCACGAATTGCGCACCCCCCTCAACAGCATCATGGTGCTCTCCGAACTCCTTTCAACCAATAAGAACAAGGGGATGAGCAAGGATGAGATTGAATTTGCCAATATCATAAACTCTGCCGGGAAGGACCTGCTCGACCTGATCAACGACATTCTTGACCTGTCGAAAGTAGAGGCTGGTAAATATGAAATTGACATCGCTGAGATGAACCTTGAAGAGCTCAAGGACTATGTGATCCAGGCTTTCTCCCATATCACCGATAAAAAAGGGATCAGCCTCGAAACCGACTTTGCGGAAAATCTCCCGGAATTTATCATGACGGATTCACAGCGGGTTCTCCAGATCGTGAAAAACCTGATGTCGAATGCCATTAAATTCACAGAAAAGGGAGGGGTGAAGCTTCGTGTTTACCGTCCTGATAAAAAGACAAAATTCACCTATCAGGGACTGAATTCACAGAACTCCATTGCCATTGAGGTTTCAGATACCGGGATCGGTATCTCTGCTGAAAAAGCCAAGGTGATCTTTGAAGCGTTCCAGCAGGCCGATGGCACCATCAGCCGGAAATTTGGCGGGACCGGGCTTGGGCTTACTATTTCGCGCAGCTTGTCACGGCTGCTTGGCGGGGAGATCCACCTTCACAGCCAGGAAAAGGAAGGATCCTCCTTCATCCTGTATCTTCCTTTAACCCTTACCGTATCGGCAGTTGCTCCTGAAATTGCGGCACCGGCCCTGATCTCTGAAAACAGCCGGGAACTTACGAATGTTAATTCCGGGGAGGCCGAAGGCGTCTACAAGGTGGTGAAGAGCCATTCCAGGTTCGAGGAATTACAGACCAGTTCGAGCTTCCTTCCCGATACCGTTTTCGAGAATAAGAAGGTCCTGATCTGCGATGACGACATGCGCAATGTTTACGTACTCTCCAAAATCCTGGAAGAGAAAAAGGTGAACATCCTGGTTGGGAAAAATGGACGGGAAGGTATTGAGAAACTTAGGGCCAATCCCGACACGAACCTGGTGCTGATGGACATCATGATGCCTGAAATTGACGGTTACACGGCCATGCGTGAAATCAGGAAGGATCCGCGTTTTCAGCAACTTCCGATCATTGCCGTTACTGCCAAGGCGATGAAGGGCGACCGCGAAAAATGCCTTGAGGCCGGGGCCAGTGACTACCTTTCAAAACCGGTTCAGACTGAAAAGTTACTTACCCTGCTGAGGGTCTGGTTGCACAAATAGCAGTGTTACACTAACATCACAGAGAGTCCTGCCATCTCAAATACCTTTCTGATATCATCTTTGACATGATCGATTTTCAGGGTAAACCCTTGTCTTGACACATCTTTGGCTGCAGTCAGCAACATACGGATGCCCAATGAGGAGAGAAAAGTGACTTCTGAAAAATCGAGTACTACCGGGCTGTTATGATTGTTGATCAAGGCATAAAATTTCATCTCCACACCTGGTAAATTGATCGTGTCAATCTTTCCTGAAAAGGCAATTTTCAGGATGTGTTCATCTGATTGAATGACTTGCAAATTCAATGACATACAATTTTAATTGGAGAAACGAGGGGAATGTTAAGGATTGTCATTTGATTCAGGAGTTGCTTCTGATTCAGGTGCGGCTTCACTGCCATTTCCGCTTGTCTCCTCATGACTGAAGGCTTTTTTGTGTTTTATCATCCGTCCCTCCACGATGAATACGATCGATTCGGCAATGTTGGTTGAGTAGCCGGCAATGCGGTCGATCTGGGTCAGGATGATCATCAGGTTGGTGGCCACTATGATCACCTCGGTTTTATGCATCATCTCATCCAGGATCCGTGCTGATACGGACTGAACTTTCTCCTCGATGGTACTGGCCGAAGTAAAGATATCTTTTACAAAGGTTGTATTTCGTGTATGCAGGATGTTGACCACATCCTTCACGATCAGATCGGCCATGTTGGCCAGTTCATCCATATGAAGTTCGGCAAGAATCTCCTTGTATTCGCTGACACCTTCTATTTTTTCAGAAATGTTAACTGCAAGGTCGCCCACGCGCTCCAGGTCGTTGTTCATCTTAAGCGCCGACATGATAAGACGCAGATCAGTGGCAACCGGTTGTTGAAGGGCAAAAATTCGCTGGCACAACTTGTCGATCTTCACATCCAGCTTATCCACCTTGTTGTCATTGTCAATTACCTGCTGAGCCAGTTCAATGTTGCAGGTTAGCAATGCATCCAGCGCGCTGTGAACCTGGTCGTACACCAGGGAGCCCATTTTGAGAAGCCGCTTGTTCAGCTTTTCAAGTTCCTGTTCAAAATGTCGTTCCATATTTTACGAATTACCAATTACCATTTTTTTCGTCATGCATCAATTTTTTTTTGTCACGCGTCACGCGTCACGTGTCACGACTTTGATTACCCAAACCGGCCCGTGATATACTCCTCCGTGTGCTTTTTATCCGGCGTGGTAAATATTTTCCTGGTTTTGCCATATTCGATCAGTTCGCCCAGATAGAAGAAGGCGGTGAGATCGCTCACGCGGGCTGCCTGCTGCATGTTGTGGGTGACAATGACGATGGTATAATTCTTTTTCAATTCAAAGATCAGCTCCTCGATCTTTGCCGTGGAGATCGGGTCAAGGGCGCTGGCCGGCTCGTCCATCAGGATGATCTCAGGTTCGACTGCCAGGGCCCGCGCGATGCACATGCGCTGCTGCTGACCGCCTGAAAGTCCCATGGCCGAATCGTGCAGCCGGTCCTTTACCTCTTCCCATATAAAGGCTTTCTTCAACGAAGTTTCTACAATTTCTTCCAGCTTTTTATGGTTGTTGATGCCATTGATCTTGGGGCCATAGGCCACATTTTCAAAAATAGATTTGGTAAACGGATTCGACTTCTGGAAAACCATACCCACCTTTTTACGCAAATTGACCACATCGATCTGTTTGTCGTAGATGTTGAGTGAATCGACCAGCACCTCCCCCGTGATCCTCACGCTGGGAATCAGGTCGTTCATGCGGTTCAGGGTACGAAGGAAGGTCGATTTCCCGCATCCCGACGGGCCGATGAAGGCGGTGACCTCCTTTTCAGGAATATCAAGGGAGATGGAGTTCAGGGCCATTTTGGCTCCGTAATACAAGCTTAAATCCTTGGTTTTTATCTTTATATCTTTCATTCTTCAGGTACTTCGTGGGTCATTTGGCTTTCCTGCGCAGCCGTGAACGGATGATGACAGCTGTCAAATTTAACATAAAAGTAAGCAATAAGAGCACCATGGTTGTGGCGAACTGTATCGGGAGGGTTTGATCCACATTAGCTGACTGTGTTGCCATGATGTAAATGTGATATCCGAGGTTCATAAACTGGTCGCTCAGCGAGGTTGGGAGGGTTGCCAGGTAATAGGCCGCCCCGGTAAACAGGATTGGAGCCACCTCTCCGGCTCCGCGGCTGACGGCCAGGATGGTGCCGGTCATGATCCCCGACCGTGATCCGGGAATGACAATCCGCCGGATGGTTTCCCATTTTGTGGCGCCCAGCGCGAGGCTTGCTTCACGCATTTCGCGGGGCACAGTTCTGATGGCCTCTTCTACCGAGACGATCACCACCGGAAGTGTCAGCAAAGCCATGGTCAGACTTGCCCAGAGAATGTTGGGCTGTCCCCATTTCAGCTGTCCGCCGAGGAAAACATCGTCCATGCTGCTTCCCACAAACTTGATAAAGAAGCCAAGTCCGAAGAGTCCGAAAATAATTGAAGGGACGGTTGCCAGGGTTCTCACGGCAAAACGGATGGTTTGTGCCAGGATTGATTTTTCGTGGGCATATTCCGACAAATAGATCGCGGTTATCGTTCCAAACGGTACGGCAGCAATCGACATGATGAGTACAAGGAACACGGTTCCATAAATGGCCGGAAATATCCCGCCTTTCATCATCCCGTCTCTCGGGAAGGCCGTGAGAAATTCCCAGGAAAAGGTTCCTTTTCCCCCAATGATGATGACAACCAGTATGATGATGATCACCGCGATGATCAGGAATGCGGAAAATGCTGTTGCTCCAACAACGAGTCCGCCGGTTATTGATCTTTTCGTGCTCATGACTGTTTCCCCTGAAAACGTTTAACCAATATTCCCTTCACATAGAATTCAGCCAGGGCATTGAGGCCAAAGGTAAAAACAAAGAGGAGGGAGCCTATCAGGAAGAGAACACTGTAGTGGGTGTCGCCAAACACCACCTCGGCCATCTCCGCGCCAATGGTGGCAGCAAGGGTACGCACCGATTCGAAAGGGTTAGCAGAGATCATGGCTGCATTTCCGGTGGCCATAAGTGCGATCATTGTCTCCCCGAATATCCGTCCGATCCCTAAGAGGATGGCCGCAAATATGCCCGGGGTAGCAGCCGGAAGAGTCACGAACAAAGCTGTTTGCCATTTCGTGGCGCCCAGCGCCAGGCTGGCTTCGGTATATGTATGCGGTATGGCCGTAAGGGCATCCTCGGTGATTGTAAAAATGATCGGGATGGCTGCCAGGGCCATGGCAACACCTCCGACAAAGGCATTCAACCGTCCGTCATATCCAAAAATATTCTGGAAAAAGGAGGCCATCACCATCAGGGCGAAGAACCCGATGACAACCGATGGAAAACCTGCCAGCAATTCAATGGCCGGTTTGATGATCTCTCGCAGCCAGTAGGGAGCGAACGAGGCGGAAAAAAGTGCCGCCAGGATGGCTATTGGGGCCGCAAATAAGATGGCAATGAGGGTTATTTTCAAAGTTCCGACGAAAAGGGGGATCAATCCGTACCTGGGATTATCGGAAACCGGGAGCCACTGGGTTCCGGCCAGACTTTTTACGGTTGCCTCATCCGATCCATGCGGGACAGTATCGTCAACCTGAACCTGGTTTTCGATCATCATGGTATCTTTCGTGGTGACGCCATACTGTTCCTGACCTGATGTATTTGTTTGGGTCTGGTTTGCATCACCGCCGTATTGTTCCTGTTTCATTACTTTTTCGACCGGTGCAACCTCTTTTTTCTGGTGAAAAATCGGAAGTGTCTCACGGAACACAAAGAAAAAGATCAAGACAATGATGGCGATGGAGAGAAAAGCCACCCCGGTTATGATCTTTTCGGAAAGGAACTCCGACAAACGGAATTTTTTCTGCAACGATTCTTTGGTGAATACGAATCCCTTGTTTTCTATCGGATTATCCATGGTCTGATATTAACGGTAAAAGGCAACACCTTTTCAAATGTTGCCAATTACCGGTTTTCACATTGACTAACAAAAACTATTTGACCGGAAAATAACCAATCTCGGTTACAAGCTTCTGACCTTCAGCACTCAAAATCCAATCGATGTAGCTTTTAATCTCACCGGTGGGCCTGTTGCAAAGGTACATATAAAGATATCTTGAAATGGGATACTGGCCCGCTTTGATCGTTTCAGCGTTGGCAACATACGCAGTGCTCTTGTCATCCTTTTTAACCGCGCAATGCTTCACTCCTGAAGCATATGCTGCTCCGCCGTAACCAATGCCATATTTATCTTTTGAAACAGCATTTACAACGGCAGCGGTGCCGGGAAGGGTTTGGCAGCTGGCGGCGTAATCGGTCTTAACGACATTGTCCTTGAAGAATACATAGGTACCTGAACTGTTTTCACGTCCGTACAGTTTGATGTCGGCATCGGGTCCGCCAACCTCTTTCCAGTTCTTTGTCTTTCCTGAGAAAATTCCGCTGAGTTGTTTTAAAGTCAACTCTTTTACAGGATTTGACTCATTCAGGAAAATGGTCACGCCATCCTTTGCACAGGGGATTTCAACTCCAAGTGAAGCATAACGGTCCTTCAGCTTATCCATCTCCGATTGTTTCATCGGGCGGCTTGCGTTACAGATATCGGTAGCGCCGTTGATTAGGGCAGAAATTCCTGTTCCTGATCCACCACCTGTTACCTGGATAACTGCTTCGGGATGTGATTTCATATAGACTTCGGCCCATTTCTGAGCCAGGATGACCATGGTATCGGATCCTTTTACGGTTATTTTTTTGGGAGCAGGCATGAAGGCGAAGCCAAACAAGGCGATCACCACAATTGCTGCCATTCCGAATTTTGATTTCAATTTTTTCATTTCTTTAAATTTTACGAAATATAGTAATTAATTTTTTAATTGTCTGGTATTTAGAATTTCACCTGCAAACGTAGGGTGAGTGTGTTTTGTTTTATTGCCTGGCTGTAATCATATACTCCCGGTTCGCCATTGACGGCATAGGAAGAGGTTACATTGCCGACACCATTGGCATTCACACCAACTTTTTTATTCAATGGGATTTCATATCCAAGCATAATCTTGATATTATCGTCAAAGAAGTACGTGTAAGCAAGGGAAATAGTTTGATACTTAATATCGCTGGTACCGCTTTTCAGGTTGTTGACAACCACCGTTTTTGTTTGTGCGTTGGTGGCAATTACCGCATCTGTCCCGGCATAGGTGAATTTATCGGTTGTTGTTGTTTTGATGGCTGCATCCCATTTTGCAATCCCGATCTGATCGGAGGACACTTTTGTATTGGGATCATAATAGTCATAACGTACGGCAACCTGGTGGCGTTTGCCGATGTTCTTGATAAGGTAGACATAATAGCCGCTGAAACTTTTTTCGATGGCCGGCCGGCTGTTGGTGGTATTGGTTGTAAGGGTGGTCAGGGTCAGGGTGTCGTTCTTCAAAACCGAGGTCATCGGGCTTACCACGCTTGTTTTAGAGGTATAGCCGGGTGTTCCGTTCACACCAAAGATATACTCTCCCTTGAGGGCGAGTCCGCCAAGAAAATCAAAGTAGAGCTGTGCTTCAAAGCCAACCCAGTTTTTCCTGACCAGTTTGCCGATGTTGTCAAGGGTTTTGTTGTAAGTGTAGTCTGAATTGAGGACGTCGGTTGTGTTGGCCTTGATGGCACCATAATAACCATGTGCACCAATTCCGAGGGCGCCTATTTTACCCAATTTGAAGGTATAGGTTACGCGACCCATGAAGTCCTTGTGATTGTCAAAATCGTTGTTCAACGGGTTGATGTTGGCTCCCAATGCATCGGGGATGGTTAAACCGTCGTTGCCGTTAAACAGGGCCAGCTGAATTTTCAGGGGGATCTTCGGGGGGGCGATTTCCAACTTGGCGCCGGTTGCGCGTTCGTCGGGGTAAATGGCTCTGATCACCCGTGAACGCTCGGGAACTTCACGGTTGCTCGATGAATATTCTACTTCGTAGTTTGGCCTGTTGAATTTACCGGCCCACAGCGAAAAGGTCTTTAACCAGCGGTCATTCAACTGCACGTAAGCATCTTTCAGGGTGATGTTGCCGGGTACAAAATCTGGCTGCAGCACAAAAACAACACCATTGATGGGCTCGTATTGAAATTTGATCCTGACCCTGCGCAACATGAAAACATTGCTGGGGTAAGCGTTGGAGGCTTCATAATGCATATACTGGGCCTGGATGTAACCTGACAATTTTATCTTGGTCAGCTTGGCCAGATCGCCTTCAGCCGTTGCGACTCTTTCTTCCACACCGCTGATCTTATCGCGCAGGGTGGTCACATTTTCTTTCAGGGTGTCCTGTTCTTTTTTAAGGTCATCAATTTGCTTTTGCGCCTTGGTAATGGTGGACAAAACCAATAACGGAAGGATCAATCCAAATGTTAAAAGAAGGTTCGTAAGTTTTTTCATGTTCATGAGTTTTAATTTTGCGGCAAAGGTATCTCACCCTCCCGCTGCCCATGTTAACAAATGATTACCGTTATGTTAAATAATTGTTAACGGATGAAGGGAGATTAAATCTGGTGGCTGAATAATTCAGCCACTTTTAATCGGGAAATGTCTGGAAAGTAATGGTAAAGGATGCTCCCGGGTCGTTCTTCACCGTGAGGGTTCCTTCAATCTGTTTGCAGAGGATCTGTATGATCTGCAGTCCCATGGTCTTGTATTGGCCCTGATTCAATCCATCAGGCATACCGATGCCGTCGTCCTGCAAAACCAGGGTGCTCTTTCTTTTTTCAGTATCATTCATAAAGGAGATCCGGATGTGTCCTGCCCTGTTATCAGGAAATGCATGCATGTAAGCATTGCTCAGGATTTCATTTACGATAAGCCCAAGGGGAATAGCAGCTTCGATATCGATGACATGATCCTGAGCTTCAAAAGTGAGCACGATATCATGCCTGTTAAAGGTCCCTGCTATAACCGAGGCCAGTGATCGCAGATAATCCAGAAAGGAAATGCTCTCGAAATCCTTCGACCGGTAAAGCATCTCGTGGACCAGGGCCATGGTACGGATCCGCAGCTGGAGATTGGTCAGGGATTGGACGAGTTCCGGGTTTTTACTTTGTGCCAGTTGCATATTGATCAGGCTCACCAGAATGGCAAAATTATTTTTCACCCTGTGGTGAATTTCCTTCAGAAGATTTTCCTTCTGTTTCGTTCCTTCCATGATTTCGAATTCTTTGGTTTTACGTTCCTGGATATTTCGTGTTACGGTGACAACCCCTTTGAAAATACCGTCAATCGGATCAAAGAGCGGATTGATAATAGATTCAACCCAAAAAAAAGTTCCATTTTTTTTTCGTGCCTGGTAGGTAATTTGCTTGGGCGACCGGGTCTCGGCGAGTCCATTGAATACTGATTCGGTATAGGCTTGATAATCAGGATGGGTTAGGAAAAACAACGATTTTCCCATAATGTCCTGTTGATTGTATCCAAACAACTTAAGGGATGAAGGGGAAGTATAGATCTGTTTTTTTTGATGATCCGCCTGGGCGATAAAATCAGCAGAATTTTCCGTGAGAAAACGATATTGTCTTTCCCGTTCGCTTGTTTGTCTCTCTGCCGCTTTCCGCTCCAGGATTTCAGCGGATAACAACTTGTTTATCCCCTGCATTTTTCGCCTGACCTGGCGTCTGATTAAAAAGACGATCAGGAAGATCACCACGATGATCCCCGCCAGAGCAGTAATGCTTTTAACAAAGGAAAACTGGTTTAGTTGGTTGCTTATATTCAGCGATTGAATTTTATGCTCTTTAATCAGCAGGTTTTCCGATTCCTGAATCCTTTGAATTTGTTTCCTGGCCTCAAGAATAGCAATGTTGCCTTTACTCCTTTCCTGTGAAATACGCTCGCTTTCTGCACTGTAAAGCTTATAGTAGGTCAAGGCCTCATCATAGTTCCCATGGGTCAGATAATAATGATACAGATGGCGATATCCGTTTTCAACATAATTTCTCCAATTATTCTGAAGGGCTATGCGCATTCCCAGATCATTGTAAAACTTACCCGAATCAAGTTGCCCAAGATGGAAAAAATCACCGGAGATGTTAATGAGCGAACTGCATACCCCTGAGGGAGAATGAATCTGCTGCCTTTTCGCCAGTGCTCTCCTGTTATACTTTAATGAAGTTAAATGATCATTCTTTTCTGAATAGATGTGGGCCAAGCGTGTATACACGGTTCCCATCAGGTTATTATCAGAGGTGTCCCCTTTGTTAATGAGCCAATAATAATGCACCAGGGCTTCATCGTACCTTCTCTGGTCCAGGAGCAAGTTTCCGATGTCATTCTGAACAATCATTTCATTTTCCTTTTTTCCGGCCATACGGAAATCCAGCAATGCCTGCTGAAAAAACAGCATGGATTGGTGATAATTCCCCATCTGTTGATATTTAATTCCTATCACGTTCCGGAATATTCCCTGCATCGACAGGTTTTTTGTGTTCTTTGCAATCTCCAGCCCTTCATTAAAATCGGTCAGCGCTACATTATACATTCCCAGGTTTCCATTTAAGGATCCTATCTGACGTAAAATATTCATTTCGCCTATTTTATTTTGTGCCCAATGATATTGTTTCAACGCTGCCTCGTAATGCTCCATGGCCTCAATAAACCTGCGCTTCCCAACACAATAATCACCCAGCGCCATCCTGGTCTGCGCCTTCAGGTTCATATTGTTTTCATGGATGGATATGGGCATTGCCAGCAGAATATAATTATAAGATTTCTGTGGAACGGAATCCCACATTTTCGCAAGCCTGAGGTAGAATTCAGCCCGCTCAACCAGGCTCTCGTTCGGCATAGTGCGTGAGAGACTATCCTCCACGCAGCGGTCAAGCGGTGTGTACTGGGCAAATGAAACCTGGGTAAATAAGGCAAAGAAAACTACCGGAACCAGAAAATACATTTTCATGTATGATCAGATTTAAATTGTTTTGCAGCTTTTTTCCAATCTCTGTAGAGTCGCATTCCATCCATTGAAAGCCTCTCCAACCGGCTTTGCGATACATGTACATCGATCATGTCGTTCAGAATGGTATTCCGCTGATTTTTCCAGTTTCTGATTTCATCGATGAGTGCGACATCAAAGGCCCCTGTCAGTGTGGCGTTTTCAGAGGTCAGCAGCAGGAACTTGACCCGCTTGATCGACTGCTCCAAGGTGAATCCGGTTAATGGCTGCTGATGGTCGGCTTTTCTCAGGAGGTTTTTCAACCTGCTTTCAAGTAACGAGGAGATCAGCCAGGAGGCCTCCAGGTAAAATTGGTTTTTAACGGCCAGTTTTGCTTGCTGTATTGATTTTTTTTTTGAATGTTCCGCTTTCGCAGCACTCTTCTTTGTCTTCTTCATACCCGGATCAATAAAATTATTTTTGGCCAATCAAAGGTAAAATTAATCTTTTTTTACTTTTGATCCCCGGTTCGGTATACTTCTTTCTCTTTCTGGTCCAAAACCATGTCTTTGGGATTGTCAAGGTCAGGAGATATTGAAAGTGCCTTCCAGTCGAATTTTTCATCCAGCGGAGTTAATGCCTTTTGCGGATCAAAGATCCGTAAATCGGAGGGTAAGGCCACATAGGGACTGAAGTCGGGTTGTGAGGTGAACATATCGGAAAGATCGGTGGCTCCCGCATCATATTGATTCAGGTAGGGCATTCCCAGCAGGTTCCAGAAGGTTTTAAAAATGCTTCCAAAACTGTAATGGAGCTTACTCACATAGTCTTTTCTGGCATAGGGCGAAATGACCATCAGGATACTCCGGTGGGCATCCACATGATCGACCCCGTTTTGTGCATCATCTTCGGTTATAACGATGGCCATATTTTTCCAGTACGGGGTATGCGAAAGGAATTCAACAATCCGGCCAACAGCCAGGTCATTGTCGGCCATGTAGCTTTCCCTGAAGGGATACCCTGCTTCGGGCCGCTCCCCGGCGCCATGGTCGTTTGGAAGGATCACCGTGATGAGGCTTGGCAACTCTTTCCCCTTTCCCGTCCACTTTTCATTGAACTCCCCGATAAACTGGCTTACCCTGAACTGGTCTGGAATGGCCATGTTGAATGTTACATAGCTTTTTGAGGTTCTTGAAAACATGGGCGCCGGCATAGGAAAGTTGGTGAAATAGCGGATTCCGAAATACTTTAAGGTGTCAGCATAAAAGGCCGGTTCGAACATGACACCAAAACCAAAATTGAAAAACTCAACGCCATTGCGTTCAAGATGATCCCACATCGAACCTGCTTCGTTGTAATCTTCAGGATAGATGGCACCGGCCGATCCGGTCATACCCAGGCTCCCGGGTGCTTTGGAAGCTGGTTTATAGTTGCGATTTCCCCCGTAGCTCGCGGGGGCCGTTGATTCCACCCATTCGTTGGGATAGGTGTTCGCCAGCCACCGGTGACCATCAGCCGAAACATCGGAATCAACATAAAAATTATCAGCAACCGAATAACGGGTGGCCAGCCTGAGGTGGTTTGGCATGACGGTAGCATGTTCAACCCGACGTGTACGATCCTTATTGGAAAAACTGACATTCTTCCCGTATCGCGCAATGGATGCATCCCCTCTCCCTTTCGCAACCTGCCCCAACACTTCGTCGTAAGTACGGTTTTCCTTTGAGATAAAAACAATATATTTTACCGGCGTCTCCCTTTCCCCTCCAAATACCGGGACAGGATTATCCTTTCGCGTCTGCCTGGCCTCACCGAGGGTTCCCATCCTGAAATTGTTGCCGATAACACGCTGGGTATACCTGATTAATTTTTCATCCGAAGGAATGTCAATGACGGAAACTGTCCCTTTCATCAGATTTCCGATATAGGTTCCTTCCGGACCGGTTTTAAATGCTTTCCCGCCATTTGGCCCGCTGCCATATCCTTTCGCATTGGCAACGATCAGCTGTTTCCCGTCTTTTGTCACAGCCAGTTTCGAAGGAAACCAGCCAACCGGGATATGCCCTGCTACGGTGAGCGACGGAATATCGATGACCCCGACTGCGTTGATGCCCGATTCCGCAACATACAGCCGCTTTTCATCCGGTGAAACAGCCAGTCCGAATGGAATAATGCCCCTGAAGTGTCGGATGGCTTCATTCAACTGCAACCTGATCTCTTTGATGATCCGGTTATTTTTAATGTCGATGACAGAGATGTTATCGTTGTTCCCGTTGCTGACAAAGACATATTTTGAAGTGGCTACGACCGAATTCGGACTGGAGCCACCGACAGCAGGAATCCCCTCCACCTTGTCGCCAACAAGTGTTCCGGTTTTGATCCTGGCAACCACGGCAGGTTTGGATATGTTTTCAACAGACACCGACCAAACCGAGAAGGATTCCGGTACATTGGGCTCCCCGGTTCCCGGAACGCGGACCGATCCAATGGTCACCCCCTCCTTCATCTCCTTCGACCCGAAGGCGAAAGGCGGGTATTTCAATGCATTGGTAAAATCCTTTTTTTCTTCAATGGAATCGACCTTTTGGTAAGCAAACATCCCCACATTGGCAACATACACCTTTTTTTCATCCGGAGAAAGAGCAATGCCGAAGGGATACCGGCCGACCGGAACACTTGCCGTTACATGCCTTTTTTGAGCATCAACGATCACCAGCCTGAAATTGGTCTGATCCACGGCAAAGAGGTATCGGCCATCTTTCCCGAGTACCAAATCCCCGATATAACCATCCGGGAATTTCTGACCCGATATCTCTTGAGCACAATCAACCGAATCCACCTTACTGCCATCGGCTATTGAAAAAATGTAAATCCTATTTGTCTGGCCACCCGCCACGTAAACCAACTTTTTATCCTGAGAAATGGCCAGTCCCATGAATACCGAAGCCAGGATCCCCTGGTCTGACCTGGCCCCCGGGGGTACCTGCATTACCGTGGGACGACCGCTATGCAATCCCTTGATTATGGAGATGGAGATGGGGCTGACGCCGGAGTTGGCTGTGACAGCTACATCCATATCGTCGCTTATAGCCAGTCCATAAGGATGGGGCGCCACTTCGACCGACCTGCCTGCCGGTGTGAGAAACCGTCCGTTCGGAATCACCGTAATGCCCGCTTTGTTGATGGCAACAGCATGATTGCCGGCCGGGGCTGACAATACCGACAGTTTTTCATCACCGTGGCTGCATGACATGTGAAAAACTACCAGCATTGTCACCGATAAAACGATTTTTATCTTTCTCATGACGATTTCAGAGTTTTATTCATTGGGAGAGAAAATCCGCCGGTTTATGAATATCTTCCGATGCACCGGTAATACCTGCCTTGTAAATGTTGGCCAGAAACGAAGCGGTGCGTTTCCTGTAAAACCGGTAAAGAAATTCACTGATATACCGATCGGGGTTCTTCTTCATGTACAGGCGGGGTTTTATCTTTAATGGCAAATACCGGAGATCTAAAACTCATTTTTTATGCGCTTCAGAGACATATTCCATTTTTTATAGATCGTGATCCCTTCCGAGGCAAGCCGTTCCATCCGTTTGGGCGAAACATGAACTTTGACCATGTCCCTGAGGATGGTGTTTCGGAAATTTTTCCATTCACGCATATCGTCAATCAGCCCCGTTTCCAAATGTTTTACAAGCGACGGGATCCTGCCCGACTGATGATGGTATTTTATTCTTTTTATGGATTGTTCAAAGGAATAGCCTTGAACCGTGTGTCCCTGCTCGATCTTTTTAAGAAGGTTCCTTGCTTTTTTATCACACAGGAGAGACAGTATCCATGCCGTTTCAAGATAAAACCCATGCTTGAAAGCCAGTCCGGCTTTGGTAGCAGAGAAACTCTTTCCCAACATCTCCCTTTTTGAATTCTTCTTTTGTTTTTTCATCACATGGCAGTTAGCATTTTCAACAGATGAACAAAGTTATCATGGGACTTCCAATTCATAACTCCGTTAAACAAAATTAACGTTAATTTATCAATTCGTTTATACAGCCGGGCTCCAATAACTTTTCTCCATCTTTTCTCCATCTTCCAGGGAACTGCTGGCCGGCAAAAAGATAACAACTTGAGATACTAAGGTGTATCCGAATATCAAAGCCTATTTCATGGCAATGATAACAGAAATGAGTTCTGGGGTTATAAAGGTCCGGAAAACAATATCAATAGTTGCAGTGGGGCGCGAGAAGGCTTTGGTGACTTTTCGCGTTTCGTATTTTTGTCTTATCTCTATCTCTTTTCTTTGATCCGTAATAAATATTATTGTTTTTCCCCCATCAATTATGATGGGGTATTTGTTTTCCATTGAATCTGATTTATTTAGTATACCTTACTCAGGTAATCCCCTTTTCTGAACACGATAATCGCTTCAATCCCATGATGATCAGAAAGATATTCGGTTCCTCTTCCCCACTTCAATTTTAAAACAGCTACCCTGCGGCTGATCCATTGGATTACATTCGAATTCCTGGTAAGAATATAATCAATCAGGCGGGGATTTCCATGACTCGATTTAAAGGCATCATTGGATTCATCGCCACAAATGATCTGAGGAGTCTTCATGTCTGAAAATGGGAAGATCAACTGTTCGAAAATTTCTGAAAGCTGGAGGTCCCTGATGGACTGGGGATAATCGTCATCCTGCAAATGAGTCGCGATCAGCTGAAACGAACTGTTGTGGAACTGACCTTCAAACAATACGGCTCCCTTTCTTGCAAAAGAATCAAATCCAGCATATGCCGTGAATTCGATCTCTTTCTTTTTCTGAAGTGGAATTTTGCTTAAAATCCAGATACCACTGTTAAATTTAAATGACAATTTCGATCCGTTAACCGGTCCGTAAGCAAAGGGGTATTGATCGTGCAAAGTTTGGTTTAAAACAGCACGCGAATGAGCAGTAAATGCTTCCTGGAAAACAATTATGTCATAATCACACGAACTAAGAACATTTGCAATGGCCTCTGCCCGATCATCTTTCTCTTTAAAAAGATCGAGAACAGGTAACATTCCAATGTTCCAGGAAAGAATTTTTAATCGGGTAGAATTGCTGGAGAGTGTATCCATTGTTATACTATCATAAATGTTCATTTGATTCCCATGGACTGATATCCCGGCAAATGTCAAAAGGCAATTTACAAGCAGTATTACGATTGTTCGGTTTGACGTTTTTTTCATCCGATTGAATTTGGTCAGTGCCACACATTGGGGATCAATGTTACATGAGAACATATCAGGCAGCAAAGATCATATCATTAAGTCCATCGGATGTTTCAGAATTATTAATTAATGATGAATTAAAAATTAACAATGGGGAGGTCCAGGATAAATCGGTCAGAATTAATAATTTATTAACTTTTGTTTTAGTAACAATCAATACCTTGCATCGATTTTAAGGTTGTAAAGCAGATATACAAAATCCATTTACAAAATGAAAAAGCTTTTCAGTGCCGAACAAATTGAAAGAACTAACAAAAAAGTCCATTACTAATTTGCAGTATGAAAATTCTGGCTATTGAAAAAAATGTCCGTCAAATTGATCCGGAAAAAGAGACAACTATTTTATCTGATGAGGCAGTCGCATTGTATGAGCTTTATCATGATGAGATTGTCAGAGAGTTTTATTTCAATGAAAATCACGAAGCCATCCTGATCCTGGAAAATTCATCAATAGAAGCATGTGAAGAGATGTTGCACGAAATGCCCCTGGTGAAACAAGGACTAACCCGGTTTGAGTTGATGGAAATGAGACCCTATACAGGATTTGAAAGGATTTTTAAACAAAATGTTTGAGAATTTAGTATCCTTGTGAATCTACCGACCTGAAAAATGAATCACAGATTTTTACGGATACTTGGTTTTTCTCTGATTGTGTTTTCCTGGATCCTCTGGGCGGTAATCTTATTCCTGCCTTTCTTCAAACTGACTTTAACCCAATATGCTTTTGTTTATCCCGTTATCCTTGCCGCAACGAATGTCTTCTGGGTCGGTGTTGCCCTGGTTGGGAAGAAGCTTATTCAAAAAATCAACATCCTTTCAAAGGTTAAAAGCTGGTTGAAAAGTTGTCATTTGTAATCCTGTTTCACTCTTTGCATCCTGACATGTTTCGACAATGACTTTAAGATTCATCACATCCGGTTCAACTACCCCTTTACCGATTGTGGTGGCAACATTTAATTTAAATACAAGATAAGCAATGAAATTAAAGGAGGCTGCCATCAGAACAGCAGCGAAGGGTGAAAGGACCCTTGTAGTCACAATTGTGGCAATCGAATTCGCCGAATCATGAAAACCATTGATAAAATCGAAGATAAGGGTCAAAGCAATTATGATGTAAAGAAATTAACACTTCGGGTTTCAACTTGGAAAAACATTAAATCAGTACTAAGAGCACCATATAATGGAGAACAACGAGATTACTATCTTGTTGGTTGACGACGAACCGGATATCCTTGAATTTCTGGGATATAACCTGGAGAAAGAGGGGTATCGGGTATTAAAAGCCAAAAATGGACAGAAAGCCTTGAAAATGACGATGGAATACAAACCCCATCTGGTTATTCTTGATGTGATGATGCCCGTGATGGATGGGATGGAAACCTGTATTGAAATCCGTAAGATTCCCGAACTGGCCGGCACCCTGATCGCTTTTCTGACAGCCCGGGGAGAAGATTATTCGCAGATTGCCGGATTGGAATCCGGGGCTGATGATTACATTACCAAGCCCATAAAGCCGAAAGTATTTATCAGTCGCATACAGGCTTTGCTGAGAAGATACAAGGAGGTGGTTGAAAAAAGTGATATCATTGCGCTTAAAGGATTTACCATTGATAAAAACCGGTATGTGGTAGTAAAGGATAATACGGAAATCAATTTGGTTCGAAAAGAGTTTGAACTGCTTCAGTTTCTCGCGTCACGTCAAAATAAAGTGGTAACCCGTGATGAAATTTTTACCCATGTATGGGGAGAGGATGTAGTCGTGGGTGACCGCACAATTGATGTTCACATCCGCAGGATACGTGAAAAACTCTCCATCAAAAGCATCAAAACCATTAAAGGTGTTGGATACAAATTCGAAGAGGACTGAAGGCGTTTTGCTGCCACTTTCATATTTTACCTTCAGTTATCGCTGGATTACAAATGGATGTTGGGTTTTTATTTGGTTCATTTCAGATTTAACATTGATTTAACATCGTATAAAAAATATTTTGTACTTTTGCTGCCACATTTAATTTAAATAAACATTATTATGAGTATCGAAAAGAAATTTTTAAAAGCAAAACCAGTTTGTAAAGTCAAATTTTCTCTCTCGGGAGATCAGTATAAATCTGCAGCCTCCATCCTGCTCGTTGGTGATTTCAACAACTGGCAAATTGGTGAAACCCCGTTAAAAAAGGCCAAAACAGAAGTCTGGTCGGTTTCACTGGATCTGGAAACAGGCAAAGAGTACCAGTATCGCTACCTGGTTGATGGTTCGAACTGGGAAAATGATCCTGAAGCCGATAAATATGTACCAAGCGGACTGGGTTCAGAAAACTCTGTTCTTGCGCTGTAAGTGCTGATCCCGACACCGAAATCCCTGATTTCTTTCTGATTTTATTTTTCATTGCGGGTTAACCTCTGTTTAAAGGGCCACTTTCCACACAGTTGCTTCAAAAGGGGCTATAACCATGGCTTGGAAGTAGTTGAATTCTTCGGGAATCCGGTGGGTTGATGACAGTACTTCCCCATAGGTGTGCTCAGGCAGGGCGACTGTTTTCTGGCTCCTCGTAAAATTGAGGATCACAAGGATCCGTTCCTCATCCATATTACGGAAATAGGAAAGGATTCCATGCTGGCCATTGATCAGAGGGACCCAGGAGCCTTTTTGCAGGGCTTCGCTTGATCTGCGGATCTTTATCAAACACCTGTAATGATTCAGCAGGGAAGCAGGCTTGCTTTCCTGCTCCCTTACATTCCGGGAAAAGGTATCTCTGTTCAGCGGCAGCCACGCAGTACCAGTGGTAAATCCTCCACCTGGTTCTTCATTCCATTGCATGGGGGTACGTGCATTGTCTCTGCCTTTGAAAAAAGGCCAGTAACGCTTTCCAAGCGGGTCACGGATATGGTGTTTCCGGATGGACCCATTGTGCATGCCGATTTCTTCACCATAATAGATGAAAGGGGTCCCCCTGAGGGTCAGCAGCAAGGTGGCAGCAACCTTGGCCTTTTCTTCTCTGTTGGTTCTCCAAGGAATGCGGTCGATGTTCCTGAAGAGATCATGGTTTGAAAAAACGTTGCAAGGCCAGCCAGTATCAGGGATATGGTCATACCATTCCTTGATGCATTTGTAGTAGGAATAGGCATTCCAGGCGGTAAAGATCAGGGAAAAATCAAATGCCAAATGAATCCCGTTATCTCCATTGGCAAGATATCGCGCAGCGGTTCCGGGGTCGCCAGGTGGAGAGACGTAAACCTCGCCAATGGCAGCGGTGTTTTCATACTGATCGAACAGTTTGCGGATCTGTGTTACAATGGTGATCGATCGTTTCCGGTTCCGGGTATATATGTGCCTCTGTAGTGCAGGGATGCCAAAAAAAACAGGGTTATCCCTGAATTTTTTATCTTTGGCTATCATGTTGATCACATCCAGCCGAAAGCCATCCACACCCATGTCGAGCCAGAATTTCATTTCGTTGAAAAAAGCTTCCGGTAACTCCGGATCCCTCCAGTTAAGATCGGGTTGTTCTTTGAAAAAAGAGTGCAGATAATACTGTCCGGTTCGTTCGTCGAATGTCCAGGCACTCCCTCCCATGGCCGATTTCCAGTTATTCGGGGTACCGCCCCGGGTTCGCTCTTTCCATATATACCAGTTCCTTATGGGATTTTCAGGTGAAGAAGAAGATTCAATGAACCAGGGATGCTGGTCGGAGGTGTGATTCATGATCATGTCGAGAATAATGCGGATCCCCTCTTCATGCGCTTTCTCCAACAGTTCCCTGAAGTCGGCCATGGTTCCAAATACCGGATCGATCTCCCGGTAACTGGAGACATCGTATCCGAAATCAATCATGGGCGATTTATACATGGGAGAAATCCAGATGCCATCAATCCCCAGCCCCTTCAGGTAACTCAGGCGGCGGATAATGCCCTGTATGTCTCCAACCCCATCTCCATTGGAGTCCTGAAAACTGCGCGGATAGATGTGGTAGATCACCCCGTGTTTCCACCAAATCCAGGGGTCGGCAGTTTGTTTGCTCATACCGGACATGATTGTGCAATGAGTCCGGTATCCTGCAGCAAACGGTTCATGATCCTGTCTGCAAGGTATTCCTCCGCCCGGTGGGTGGCGGCCTTCTTCATTAACGCTTGAATGGCCGGGTTTAGGAAGAATTCAACCACCCTTCCGGCCATCTCTTCATCCGTTTCAACCAGGTAGCCATTCACCCTGTCCTCCAGGATATCCTTGGGCCCTTTTGTATTGTATGCGATGACCGGCAAGCCGCAACTCAGCGCTTCAAGCACAACGCAGCTAAAGGTATCGAAACGCGAAGGAAGCAAAAGGATATCCGATGCCATATAAAGAGAGGGTAAATATTCCCGTTCAACCCATCCAAGAAAAAATGCCTCAGGTAAGGCCTTTTTAAGCTCTTCCTCTGCCGGTCCTGTGCCGGCGATCACCAATTGTACCTCCGGAAATACCGATCGGATCATCCGGATAATTTCAGGTAATTCGAACACCCCCTTTTCTTTGCTGATCCTTCCGGTATAAAGTACGACCGGCGCCTCGGTCCTGAATGGAAGTGTTGTTTGGCTCCGGTTCGAACTATCCGAAAAAATGCGGTCAGCCCAATGGGCCGTTAGAAAAACTCTGGATGGGTCGAATCCCATTGATTTACTGGTAAGCCAATGTTGCTGGTCCGTATTGAGTACGAAGATATTTCCAAAACGTTTATAATAAACCCTGAGCACCTTCTGCAATCGATTCAGACCAGTCTGTTCCAGCGACATCACCTCTTTTGCGAAAATAAGCCAGTCGGTATGAAGATAAAAAAACGTTTCAACTGAAAATGCATTTTTAAGCCAAAGGGCTGCCAGGCCCATGGGCCCTTCGGTGGAACAGATGATCCGGTCATATTTTCCACGCCTGAAGTTGCGCAGCACCGCGAGAAAATTAGGGATCCTTACCTGCTGTTGCCGGTACATCGGAAAGGTGAATTCCGAAACAGGCTTTAATACAATAAGGTGATCATCGGGGCGTATCGAACTGCTGCAGATCATGAGGTCGATGGGCAGGTTGTGTGATTTGATTTCATTATGAATGGCCTTCAGCACAGTGGATACCCCATTGTGATCGCCAAAAGTATCTGTCATCCATAATAATCGAACGGCCGGTTTTGGTTCATTCTGTGCTATATCCATATACAGGTTTTTGGCAGATTAAACACTCAGAAGAAATCCCTCTTCCGTAACAATCCAGACAGGTTCTTCTGGTCCGTGAGTCAGTTCCCTGCCTGGCTGACTATCGGGCCCCAGATGGACAAGTATATCGTGTAACATTTCCGAACCAGAGGTGCTTCTAAGATATTTTATGGACGCGGGACAAATGAACATCCCGCGAAGCTGCGGGAGCATTGTACGCCGGGAACTTTTCTCCCTGTCCTTTAAAGTGGCTTTGTTTTTTCGCATGGTATCTAATATTTAGCAACAAATTTCCGGATTAAATAATCAGTTTTCCCGGAGATATGAAAACTTAAAGATTTCTTAACATTTAATTAATAATTATGTAATAACCTGTTAACATTGCTGTTAGAGGGTCATCCTATCTTTGAAGTTTTATCATGAAATCTCATTCAATTCCAAAACGTACAGTTGACCTGGTGATCATTTCCGATGTGCATCTTGGTGCATTCGGGTGCCATGCAAAGGAATTATTGAAATACCTGCGCAGTATAAAACCCAAAACACTCATCCTGAACGGGGATATCATCGATATCTGGCAATTTCGCAAACGGTATTTTCCCAAATCCCATCTGATGGTAATCAGGCACCTGACCAGTTTGATCGCAAAAAACACGAAAGTTGTTTATATCACCGGGAACCACGATGAACTCTTGCGAAAATTTGTAAAATTCAGCATGGGATCCTTTAAACTGGCCAATAAACTCCTGCTTGATCTGGATGGACAGAAAACCTGGATTTTTCATGGCGATGTGTTTGATATTACCATGCAATACAGCAAATGGCTGGCCAAGCTAGGGTCATTCGGTTATGACCTGTTAATCCTCCTCAACAGCATGTTCAATTTCTTTCTGAACATGCTTGGCCGTGAAAAGATCTCCTTTTCACAAAAAATCAAACATCGGGTCAAACGTGCTGTATCTTACATCAATAAATTCGAGGAGACCGCCGCGGGAATTGCCATCTCAAAGGGCTATTCTTATGTGATCTGCGGGCACATCCACCAGCCCGAAATCCGTACCATATCGAATGCGCAAGGATCGGTTACCTATCTTAATTCAGGGGATTGGGTGGAAAACCTTTCAGCACTAGAATACAATGAAGGTCAATGGAAAATTTACAATTACCGGGAAGACCTCTATGCCCAAGCTTATGATCTCGCTTCTAAACATGCTGATTCTCCAAGTCATAAAGAGACCTTCGACGAACTTTTAAAAGAATTTAATCTGAGGTAGTGTTACTCTTATTCAACATCATCCTCCCATTGGTGTGGCATCGGTGGATTGTGCTCTTTGATCAATTCCACATACCGTTGGTACACATCATCGACAATAGCCTCCCAGGGATGATAAATCGATTTCCGTGCACCCTCACCGGCCTTTTTGATTGCTTCAGGGTGTTTCATAAGTTCCTGAATCCTGATGGCAAGGGAAGCTGCCTCATTTTCAACAAGGAATCCATTCACCCCATCGAGGATCCCTTCGGCAGAAGAGCTGTTGCGCACAATCACCGAGGGAACATCAAAAGCGGCAGCCTCCTGCAAAACCAATGGGGAGTTGTCATACACCGATGGAAAAACAAGCAGGTCCGATGCTGCATACACATGTTGCAATTCTTTACGGTCGGTGATGACCCCCAGGAATATAACCTGGTCCTGGATTTTATACTTTCTGGTCAGTTTCATCATTTCGCGTGCGGCATATCCCTCTCCGACAAAGACCATTTTAAAGGACTCTCCATACTCTTTAAGGATTTTCATGGCATCCAGAATGAGCCGCACATTTTTTTCCCAACGATGCTGACCGACAAACAGCATCACAAACTCATTGCTCCCGGTGTCGATCCGCTCCAACCCTTTTTTCCTGTATTTCAACAATTTAGCTTTATCAGGAATAACCATGTCGGTACCATTGGGCATCACCTCATAGGACCCCGTGTATCCATAATCCCTAAGGGTAAATCCTGTGGCCTGGTTAGGGACCCAAACCAGGTCAGCCTGTTTGTAAAAATCAAGGGTGGCTTTCAACAGGAATTCGACAAACAGGTCGTTTTTGATCACCTTCTGAAAGTCATCGCGATATTTGGTATGGAAGGTTGCCACAAGCGGCACCTTGAGTTTTGATGCCAATTTAACCGCCAGTTGCCCGCTTATGAATGGACAATGAGCATGGAGCAGGTCAAATTTCATCTTTTTTATCTTCTTTTTAAAGGTGACGTCGATCAGCGGAAGACCCACCCGGTATGGATTCATTCCAGGGAGCAGGACTGACTTGAAGCGGTAAACCTTATAGTTTACATTGTCCTTATAATCCTTGACCTTCGGAGCGATCAGCATACTTTTACCATACTTTTCATTCAGCCAGTATGCATAACTATGGGCTGTCATCCCCACCCCATCCATGATCGGGAAATAGGAATCATTGAATTGACAGGTTGCAATTTGCATAAACGGTTTTTTATGCAAATATCGGCTGATCCGGCACGTTTAAACCGAAGTTAACAATTTGTTAATGAAGATTTAATATTCTGCGAGCATCCGTTTAAGGAGAATTGAAAACGGCCATTTCATTTTTTCTCGAGCCGCAACTTGATCCCGCGTATTATTTTAAGCGGGGTATCGGTGATAACCATGTTGTAGATCCAATCCGGAACACTTCCGGCCGGGTCAACATAGCCTTCGAGTTCCACATGAACAACATTCTTGCCGGTGGGGGTGAGGGTCCAGAGCTGCCAGTATTCTTCTATCCTGACTATCCCTGGTTTTTCCGGAATAACTCCGTCAAGAGGTTTCGAATAGATCTTCCGGATCCCCGTGATGGAATCGGTGGTGATCAGTGCCTCTGAACACAAATCGCGGTCGGTTACCGGCCAGGGAGAATCATATACCAGGTAATACTGCGATTTTTTGTCCTTTTCATAATAAAGCACCTTGATCTCCTTGAGATTTTTGTCCCACCAGTCGAGATTCTTGACATTCCCGATCAGGTGGAACACCTTTTCTTTCGAGGCATAAATGTCGGCAACGCCTCTAAATGATTTTAATGCATGACCCGCTTCTTTCCGTGTATATATTTTAATACCATCCTTTTCCTTGACGTAGTCCCAAGGTTGAGCGATTACTGAAGACGAAAACGTAAGGATATATACGAGAAGCGAAATGAAAGAAAATTTGCCTGGACCCATCAAGGATTGAATTTTTCCGCAAAATAACGCTATTCCTATAAATTTACCAACCTGCCAAAATAATATTTTCGGAATAGGAACGCTTCGCCTGTGGAATCTGAATTAAATATCCCGGACTCCTAGGAAATCTTGCAAGGGCAGCGTAATTTTACATGGTGAAAATGCAGGAAACACTTAACTGATTGATGATGGAAAATAAAAACAGGAAATTTGATTTCGATGATATTTTAATTCAGCCTGCCATTCAAAGCACGATAAATTCCAGGAAGACAGTTTCCGTCATGGACAGGGAGGGCATGCTTCCTTTGTTCACCGCACCCATGGATACAGTGACCGATCTGGCACACCGGTATATTTTCAGGGAAAACCATATCTATCCGATCGTTCCCCGAACCGAAACAAAGCATTTTACCATGGAGGATTGCCTCAATTCGAACGGGTGGGTTGCCGTAAGCCTTGATCAGTTTGAACAACTGTTTGGAGACGGAAATCCTCTGAAAGACTCAGGTAACATACAGGTATGCATTGACATCGCCAATGGCAACATGAAGCGACTGATGGATCTGGTCAGGAAAATCAAAGAAAAATACCACCATCAGATCGTGATCATGGTTGGCAATGTCGCCAACCCCGGGACCTTCTTCGAACTGTCGGCTCTGGGTGCCGATTTTGTCAGGGTTGGTGTAGGGAACGGTTCGGGATGCAGTACCTCCGTTCATACAGGGATCGGTTATCCGCTGGCCTCCCTGATTTACGACATCAACCAGGAAAAAAGCACCCGGACCGGCCCCTTTGCAAGGGTAATTGCCGATGGCGGGATCAAGAAATATGCGGATATCATCAAGGCGCTTGCCCTCGGAGCCGATTTTGTCATGTGCGGCGGACTGCTGAACAAAGCGCTTGAATCGGCCGGGAACACCTTCTCTGCCAACAAGAAGTTCGAAGGGTATACCGTTCCGGGCGACCAGGTGGACCAATACAGTGATGAGGTGAAAACCGCCTTTAAAATGGGTTCTGTTTTTTACAAAAAATTCCGCGGGATGAGTACCAAGGAGGTTCAGGCCCATCTGGGAAATGAACTCCGGTCATCGGAGGGAGTTACGCGAATGGTTCAGGTAGAGTATACCCTGGAGGGATGGATTGAAAATTTTATCGATTACCTCTCTTCGGCCATGTCATATACCGATAGCAAAGATCTTGCATCCTTTATTGGCAAACCGGATTGGAATTTAATTACCCAGAACAGCCTCACACGGTTTAACAAATAAGGACGCGAACAAAGGATAAATCATGGGTTGACCTTAGCGTCATCAATCAGATCATCAGGGATATTCATCAAAATAACAGACCATGACCCAAAAAATGTGGGATCAGCGGTATGTTGAATCTGAATATGTATACGGAACCTCTCCAAATACCTTTTTTAAGCAGGAGTTGGACAAACTTTCACCTGGAAAATCCCTGACCCTATGAAAAAACTATTTTTTCTTTTAATTCCTGCCTTGTTGGTCATGACAGGATGTAAAAAGACCGGAACATCCTATGAGCCGGTAAAATCTCCGGAGATCTTCCCGCTCAGTATCGCGTACCACTGGGACTTTATTACTACGACATACGATACGGTTAAAATCACCCACGTGAACGACGTGATCAAAGACACACTCATTGACGGTGAAAAATGGTTTGTACTAACCTACGACCACTCCGTGCGGACCATTTGCCGTAACAATTCATCCGGCTGGTGGTTTCTGTATCAGGCAGGCCCGCAGTCACCCGGAACCCCATCGCTCTACTACCGCTATCCGGCATCCGTGAATGAAGTGTATATGACCCTCGACAGTACGAAGGTGACGGTCTTATCGGTGAACGACATTGTTACAGTCCCTGCCGGGAAGTTCACCTGCTACCGCTACCACATGATCCACTACCTCGAAGGGTATGAATGCGACGAATATTTCTCCCCGGGGATCGGGCTGGTCCTTCATGTGATCTACGCTCCAGGTGAAGGGAGTACGAAAGTTGTGGAAGTGACGGAGCTTGAAAATTTCATCAGATCCCTGGTCATTCCGATCGCTGGTTTGATGGAGGGATTGTACATCTCCCGGCCCTTATAGCCACCGTAATTGAATGTCCGGGCTTTCGTGGCGCCGATGGTCTCGTCCCCGTCATGAAACTTTGAATCAGCAATGTCGTGCAGCAAAGCTCCCAGTTCAACAATAAAATGGTTGACATTTTCCGTGGCAGCTATCGTCCTGGCATTCTTCCAGACCCGCTCAATATGCCACCAGTCGTGACCCCCTTCAGCATCCTTTAATTCGGATTGAACGAATTCTGCTGTATTTACTATAATCTCCTTTTCGGTCATGATAAAATGTCAGAGATTGATTGAGTAGTCAAAGGTAGGCATTAATAAGAACGAAAGAGTCCGTCTTAAAACGATCGATAAAAAACAAGAGGCCGCCTCCTATTTTGAGACAGCCTCCTTAAAAATCAAGGGACAATATGTTGAGCGGGTGTTTCTAGTCAAAATCGGCTACCATCGGAATTGCCGGAGCAAGCACGTCGATACTCAGGGTTGTTGTGTCGTCAAAATCAGAAAAACTTGCAACAGCAGGAGTAACCGGTGCGAGGTCGGAAAAATTCGGGATCTCGTAAATAACGTCTTCAAATGCAGCTTCGACCGGAGTCACAGGAGCCAGGTGCGAGAAATCCATCCCGGAAATTACATCTTCAAAAGAGGCTTCAGCCGGTGTAATCGGGGCAAGAACCTTCAAATTTAAAATTTCACTGGCGTTCATGGTTGGAACAAACACGCTGTTATCTTTTGCAAAAAGAACATTAAGTGAAGAGAGGGTGAAAATTGCTGCGAGGATGATTGATTTTGCTTTCATTTTTTTTTGTTTAAAAATTTGATGAAGCAAAAATAATACGGATTGACCGGGTGGTCGATCAGTTTTCGATTGAAAGGAATAACTTCACGACGGACAGCGGGAAATACCCGATGAAAAGACAAATGGCAATTTGGCGATGAAAACGGGGTCAATATCGTGTATACCTGGAATGGAGGAATCCCTTTTATTTCACCAGGCTTTCCCTTACTCTTTTGGTCAGGTTAGAAATTTCAACAACTTTTTCAAGTGGAATTTTCTTTCCGTAATCAATACCGTAGTCTATCCACAGGCATTTCAGCATGCCCATGGCATCGACAACTGGCTGTATTTCCGGGTCTTTTTTATAGACAGAAAGGATTTGCATCAGGTTTTCATAATTCTCCTTCTGCCCAGCAATAACACCCATGATCTTTGAATTATCCCGAACAGCCATTTCTCCAAGAGCCGAAGCAAGAAAAATACCCTCAGCAAATCCGCCGGTAACAATTAAAACCGCCACCTCGCTACGATCATTTTCAGAGAGAAAATTTTTCGTTTGAGCAGCTAATGAACTGGTCAAAGCTATCAGAGAATCTTTGTGGTTGCTGTATTTTTTTAATTTATCTTTAGTCGTTTGATCATAAACCCCTGAAAGGCCCAGTTCGTCTGTCAGTTTGCTTGTGCAGTAAACAAATTTATTGGTCTCATCGGTGCGGTTATATGCCACAGAATAACTTAAATCGGCGCTATAGACCCCCAGATTGAGTGCCTTGCTCTTTTCGGTGGTATATTTGGCAACATTGTCTGGTGAATTTGTGATATCGTAATAATAACCGGCTTTAGCCTTCTCCAGTGCCATGGTAATTTCCATTTGAGCAGGGAATTTATCCAGCACACTTTGAAGTTCAGCACTCAGGCGGACCTCCTGTTTAATCGAATCTATTTTCTTCTGATAGTTTTCCGTAGTGTCTTTGTTTTCCTCCTTTGTTGATGAGCTGGTACAGCCGGTAATAAGAAATATCAAGCACAAAGCTGCCAGGATGGGGCTGTAAGGTTTTTTATTCAGTGATTTCATATATTGAATTGATAATCTTAAAACGAATTAGGACGGATTATTTCATGGGTTTAAAACATTGCTAAATTAACTTTTTTTTAACTCCAAGAACCAATGTAAGTGACTGATTTTAAGGGGGAGGCTAACAGGACGACATGCTTTTTATATCTACTTGATTATTACATATTTATTTAAAATATTAAAATGACATTTTGAATAAAATATTACATTTGATTTTTCTTAGTCCGTCGCAATAATAATCATCCATTATGAAAAAACCTGTAATTCTTTTATTGATATTTTTCCTAAGTCACTTGTGTTTTTCCCAGGCGAATAAAACGGATTCAACAGTATTTCAGAAATTCGGGCTTTTTAACTACATTAAGAAAAAACCAAAACTCAATCCTGACGGAACAGTCAACACACTTCCCCCGGTAAAAGTTTTTTCATTCATGCCGCTCATTGCCTCCAATCCGGCGCTCGGTGTGGCGATTGGTGTCGCCATTAATGAGTCGTTCCGGCTGGGTGATTATAAGACCACAAAGTACTCTACGGTAACTTTTACGCCGGTCTATACAACAAAAAACCAGTACAATATAACCCTTGCCAATACCATTTTCACGAAAGAAAATAAATGGAGGATCAACGGGACAATGACCTATGTCTATTTTCCACAGGGAACCTCCGGGCTGGGAAGCCGCACACCACGTGCATGGACCAATAAAGTAGAACCGACCACATTCAAGATTCTGGAGACCATTTCCCGTCAGATCTATAAAAATATTTATCTCGGCGTGGGAATGACATTTTACAATGTCAACATCGTTGAGCCCGGCAAAGGAAAGATCATTGACCAGGTTCAGTTATTAAAAGACCAGGGGAAGACCACCTATGCTGAATTCCAGGCAGGAATGGAACAAACTGATGATTTCAATTTCAAAGTCTTTGACCAGTCGGTGGTAAATCCGGATATTGTAAACTCCTTTTCTGCAAGTGCATCCGCAGAGGAGATCCAACAGACTTACTTCCGCACTCCGCTTCAGCATTACAGCATGCCAAGGGGTATCAGCAACCACTATAACCTTTATGGATTGCAGGTAGAATTTACTTACGATTGCAGGGATAATATCAACCAGGCAGAGAAAGGTACCTATGTGAATCTGCTCTATGCTTTTTATCCTAAAATCGACAAGGGAATGGGAAATCACTCTTTTGGCATGCTGTCACTGGATGCCCGGCAATATCTTCCGCTGGGTTTCCGGAAAAGAAGTTTCCTTAATCTCTGGTGCTGGAGTGCCTATGGTCATGGCGACGTTCCTTACCTTTTACTTCCTTACACTGCAGGTGACATACCCAACAAATCGACCATGGGTTATAAAGTCGGGGCCTACCGGAGTGATTTTATTTTTACCGGCCAGATTGAATACCGGTATTATATCTGGAAGTTTTTAGCCTGCAGCGTTTTTGCATCCATCAATACCCTCAGGGAACAGGAAGATTTCATTCCCTATCTGAACGAGGGCTTAAACCCGGGCGATTTAGGTTATATTGATAATACCCGGGGATGGAATTTCAAATACTGGAATCCCTCTTTTGGACCCATCCTTTCCTTTTTTCTCGATAAAAATTCTAGAACGACCATGAACTTTTCCTATGCATTCGGCGTAAAAGCGGATGCCGGCAATTACTGGGATGTCGCAAATAAAGGTTTTTATATGTTTATGAGCGCGACCTTTTAATGATCGAGGGGATCATAGAGCAGCGATATCAATTCAATCCGTATCACCTATCGCAACTATGACCTACCCAATGCCTGCATTGATGATATTGGATTCTGTATTGTTTGTTAGTTATCATGTTTTACACCTATAAACAAAAAACCCTTAATAATTGTGTATCAATTAGTTAAGGGTTTTCATTTTGTGGGCCCACTAGGACTTGAACCTAGGACCAATAGATTATGAGTCTACTGCTCTAACCGTCTGAGCTATGGGCCCTCGCGAATTACGATTAACGAATTACGAATTGCGGGGTGCAAAAATAGATATTTTTTACGATTTTTGCAAAATCATTGATGGCATAACCTTCTTCTCTTATGCAACCCGATCTGTTAAAAATATCCCATCCTGCATCCCGGATTTCAGGTCCGAATCAAATCAAAAATATCATCTTTGATTTTGGTGGCGTGATCTGTAACCTGGATATCAAACGTACGGAAAAGCAATTTTTAGCCCTGGGATTGCAAGCCTTTACACCGGAATATGCGTCATCTGGAGCCAGGTTATTTCAGGACATTGAGACCGGCGTTGTGTCATCAAGGGAATTCAGGGATACACTCCGTCAATATTTTCCAAACCCGGTTTCCGATGCACAAATCGATGATGCCTGGAATGCCCTGCTGCTCGATATCCCCGAACCCCGCATCAGGGTTCTTGAAAAACTGCGAAAACATTACCGCATATTTCTGCTGAGTAACAGCAATGAGATCCATTATCTGAAATATGTGGAAGATTTCAGGCGATATGGTTATCATGATTTCGGTGACCTGTTCGAAAGGGCATACTTCTCCTTCCAGCTTAACTGCAAAAAACCCTCCCCGGAAATCTTCACCTACGTACTCAACGATGCAGGATTGAATCCGTCAGAAACCCTCTTCATTGACGACACCCTCGTTCATGTGGAAGGGGCACAGTCCCTTGGAATTCAGGCACATCATCTGAAAATTGACCAGGGTGAACAGTTTATCGATTTGTTCAAGCAAGGCTGATGATGAGCCTCTCCCGGTGATTTTAATGAGAAAAAGCTTGACTTCTAGCGAAAAAACTATTACCTTTGCACCCCCTTTTTAACGGCCTGATAATATGAAATTATCTCAGTTTCGCTTCCATCTTCCTCCCGATCTGATTGCGAGTCATCCCGCAAAACAGAGAGACGATGTGCCCATGATGGTGCTTGATCGTAAGACACAGACCATCGAGCATGCACATTTCAAAGACATCCTGAATTATTTTGGCGAAAACGATGTGTTTATCATCAACAACACCAAGGTTTTTCCTGCCCGTCTCTATGGAGAAAAAGAGAAAACAGGAGCCAAGATTGAAGTATTTCTTCTGCGTGAACTCAACCGCGAATCGCGCCTCTGGGATGTGCTGGTCGATCCCGCCCGGAAGATCAGGATCGGCAACAAACTCTACTTCGGCGATGATGATTCCCTGGTAGCAGAGGTTATTGATAATACGACCTCGCGCGGTCGAACCATCCGTTTCCTTTTTGATGGCCCCTACGAAGAGTTCAAAAAAACCATTCAGCGCCTGGGAGAAACCCCGTTACCTAAAATTCATAACCGCCAGGCAACCTCTGAGGACGAAGAACGCTACCAGACCATTTTTGCCAAGCATGAGGGCGCAGTTGCTGCTCCGACTGCCGGACTGCATTTCAGCCGTGAGATTATGAAACGTCTTGAACTGCAAGGGGTTTCGTTTGCCGAAATCACCCTCCACCTGGGATTAGGGAACTTCCGGAACATCGATGTGGAAGATCTCACAAAGCATAAAATGGATTCGGAGGAAATGATCATTGAACCGGAAGCCGCGGAGATCGTAAACCGCTCCATGGCCCGTAAAGGTCGTATCGTTGCGGTGGGGACTACCACCATGAAGGCCATTGAATCGTCGGTGACCATTTCCGGAAATCTGAAACCTTACAGGGGCTGGACCAATAAATTCATCTTTCCTCCTTACGAATTCAGCATTGCCAACTCCATGATCACCAACCTCCATATGCCGCAGTCACCCATGATGATGATGGTTGCTGCATTTGCAGGGTATGATCTGCTGATGAAAGCATACGAGGTGGCCGTTGAGAAAAAATACAAATTCTTCACCTACGGCAATCCGATGCTGATTCTTTAATCCAACCCCCTCTTTTTGAAAAAGTCGGCAATAATCATGGCAGGCGGCATCGGTACCAGGATGAACGCCGGAATTCCCAAACAGTTTCTTCTACTCGGGGGCCAGCCTATGCTGATGCATAGTATAAAGGCATTCAGCACTGCTTATCCCGGCATCACCCTTGTTCTGGCCCTTCCCCCCGATCAATTCCCTGCATGGGAAAACCTGTGCAGAAAATACCATTTCGATGTTACCCTTACCCTTTCTGCCGGTGGAAGGACCCGATTTCATTCAGTTCGACAGGCTTTGTCCCTTATCCCGGGCGAAGGACTGGTGGCTATTCATGACGGCGTACGGCCGCTGGTTTCCATGACCCTGATCCGTCATGCCTTTCAGACTGCCGGGAAGCTCGGGAACTGCATTCCGGTGATTCCTCTCAGCGAATCGATCCGAATCCTGAAGGGAGAGACCAGTCTTCCTGTAGACCGCACCGTATACCGGGTGGTTCAGACCCCCCAGGTATTCCAGGTGGATATGATCAAAAAAGCCTATGAACAACCCTGGGAGGAGCGTTTTACCGATGATGCCACCGTGGCAGAAAGCATGGGCGAAACCATTCACCTGATTCCAGGTGACCCGGTAAATCTGAAGATCACCCATCCCTCCGATCTGACTCTGGCTGAATCATTGTTCGAAAAATCCGTATAAACTAAGCGTTCCCCACGCTCCATCAACCATTTATTTTCTGTATTTTTGGCATGTTTATCATCGGTAATTATGGCCAGCGAACGCATCATTTTAGGGATTGACCCGGGAACGACCATCATGGGGTATGGACTGATCACCGTAACCGGGAACAAGATAAAGATGCTTGCGCTTGGGGTGCTTAAATTGAACAAATATGACGATCATGCCCTGCGGTTAAAGGTGATCTTTGAGCGGGTGATCGGACTTATTGAAGAATACCATCCCGATGAACTGGCCATTGAAGCTCCATTCTTTGGAAAGAATGTCCAGTCGATGCTCAAACTGGGGAGGGCACAGGGAGTTGCCATTGCGGCAGCGCTTTCCCGGTCGATCCCGATCTTTGAATACTCTCCGCGAAAAATCAAACAATCCATCACGGGAAAAGGGGCTGCTTCAAAGGAGCAGGTCGCCTCTATGCTCACCCACCTGCTCGATTTGCGCGAAGCCCCGGAAACGATGGATGCCACTGATGGCCTGGCTGCCGCCGTGTGCCACTATTTTCAAAAAGGAATTCCGGAAACAGGAAAAAAATTTTCGGGCTGGAAAAATTTTGTGACCGCAAACCCGGAAAGACTGGGATGAATCCCCAATCCCTAATGGCTAATGGCCAATGTCTAATCCCTACATGAGTTTCTGATAAACCATCCACCAGCGGTCTGGAATGTCGTTTTCACAGGCTGTCTGGTAATCCTTATAGGAACAGGGAACGAGGTAGTGACGCTCATATTTGATCCGCTGTTCGGCAGGCAACGGAATCTCCATCCACCACCGGTCGGTCTTCTTGCTCTTGTAAAAAACGATCTCCTCTTTGTGATCGCTGATGGTTACCCGGTATTTGAGGTAATCCTCCTCGTTTTTGAACGGGAAATCATGGGCGCGCTGGTAATATCCATCGAGGAAATACCAGATCATCTGGGCTACCAGGTGGGCTGTCTGGCCGGTCCGGTCAAACTTTGGGTTGACTTCATAAAACCCGATGGAGGTCAGTTTATCACTAAGCCCCGCATATCGTACTATCTGGCAGGCCTCTTCTCCATAAAATCCATTGGGCGTTGCATTCCCGTTGCCGGGGGCATCTGAATTCCGGATGGCGGAGATATCAAAGCTAACCATGTCGGCATTGCGCACAATGGGTTCTACCTCCTCGAGGCTTTCGTTCACAATCCCAAGCCGGTAGGTATCAAAAAAGAGGTTTTTCATGAGCCGGAGCGCATCCTGGTCAATGAAATAGGTCTGATAGCCGATGTTGGCGTAGTTGAACAGGTAATTGGGCTGATGCAGGATGATGTTGCTCAGGTAGGACTGGGAATCCATCTCCTGCTCTGATTTTCCCAGGTCAAACATCGGATCGATCGCAACAATGTTGATAATCTGTCCTAGGCTCTGATAGGCCTGGTAGTTGGCGTAGGTCAGATCCTGACTTCCGCCCAGGATTACCGGAAGGACATTGTTGGTGATCATCTCCGCCACTACTGAACTCAGGGCAAAATAGGTATCTGACACCGTGTAACCGCGTTTGATATTTCCGAGGTCGGCCAGTTTTATCGGATGGGACCCGGGATTCAGTTTGTAAAGGTATTTACGTATCTGGTCAGGAGCCATACCGCATCCTTCATTATCCACAGCGTTCCGGTCATCTTTCACTCCGATCAGTACAATGTCGTATGCAGTATAATCGGGGAAATCACCGGTATCGGAATAGATACCGATTACATTTCCAAGGCGGGCCTGGCCGGCCGTTTCACCACTCTGGGGAATCTCACCCAGGTCGAGGGGTTCAAAAAAAGCAGAAATATCCATGGGACATTACTTTTTCTTCTTCGATTTAGATTTTGAGGGCTGTGTTTCAGCAATTATTTTCTTGCATTCCTCGAGGGTCAAAGCCTTGGGATCTTTCCCTTTTGGAATCTTGTAATTTTCCTTGTTGAAGGCGATGTAAGCTCCATAACGGCCATTCAGAACCTGGATCACCACTTTATCCTCCGTGAATTCCTGCAGGATCTTCTGGCTGTCGGACTCTCTTTTGATGCGGATAATCTCACAGGCACGTTCGAGCTCAATGGTCAGTGGATCATCCTCTTTGGAAAGCGAATAGAAGAGTGAATTATGGCGGATATAGGGGCCAAACCGCCCGATGGCCACGGTAACTTCCTTGGATTCAAAATCGCCCACGGCCCTGGGAAGTCTGAAGAGTTCGAGTGCCTCCTCAAGGGTGATCGAATCAATGCTCTGTCCCTTTTTCAGGGAGGCAAATTTTGGTTTTTCCTCTGCATCGGCATCACCAACCTGGGCCATGGGGCCATACCGTCCGATCTTTACAAAAACATTCAGCCCGCCTTTGGGTTCCTTGCCAAGCAGTTTTTCGCCACTCACCTTTCCCGAATTTTCGAGGGTGCCTTCGATCTGTTTGTGAAAAGGAAAATAAAATTCCTTGATCATCTGGTTCCACACCATTTTACCTTCTGCAATTTCGTCAAACTCCTCTTCCACATTGGCTGTGAAGTTGTAATCCAGGATGTTGTTGAAATTCTCAACCAGGAAGTTATTTACGACGGTTCCAATATCGGTGGGGAATAGTTTTGACTTTTCATAGCCCACATTCTCCGTTTTTACCTGTTCAGTGATAACCGATTTTTTCAGGGTCACAAGGGTATAGCTTCGGGATACGCCGGGCCGGTCCTCCTTGACCACATATTCCCTTTTCTGGATCGTGGAGATGGTAGGTGCATAGGTGGAGGGGCGTCCGATACCCAGCTCTTCCAGTTTCTTCACCAGCATGGCCTCCGTGTACCGGAAGGGCTGCTGGGTGAATTTTTCCTGGGCATTCATTTCGGTCAGATCCAGTTTATCCCCGGGATTCATCAGGGGCAACATCCCCTCTTCCCCGTTCTGATCTTCCTCGTCGGTCGATTCCATATAAACCTTCAGGAATCCGTCGAATTTGATCACCTCTCCCTTTGCGATGAACTTTTCGGCAGCGCCGGAAATTTCGATGGTGACATTGGTTTTTTCAAGTTCAGCATCCGCCATCTGGGAGGCAATAGTCCTTTTCCAAATCAGCTCATACAGCCGTTTGTGCGATTTGTCCCCTTCGATGGTCCGGTTGGTCATGTAAGTCGGGCGAATGGCCTCATGCGCCTCCTGGGCCCCCTTGGATTTTGTTGCAAACTTGCGGGTTTTAACATATTCTCCACCGAAAGAGGCAGTGATTTCCGTACGCGACATGGCCAATGCCATATCCGAAAGATTCACCGAGTCGGTACGCATATAGGTGATCATACCCGACTCATAAAGCTCCTGGGCTACCCGCATGGTGTTGGCTACCGAGAATCCCAGTTTACGGGAGGCTTCCTGCTGCAATGTGGATGTAGTAAAGGGCGGTGATGGAGATTTCCTGGATGGTTTGGTATCAACCTCTTCAACAGTATAAACGGAGGGGATGCACTTCTGAAGAAATGCAACAGCATCCTCCTTTTTAACAAAACGCTTGTTCAGTTCGGCTTTTACGGCACTGACCTTATTCCCGTTTTTAACCAGGAAATCGCCTGCGATGCGGAATGCCGAGGTGCTCTGAAAGTTTTTTATCTCATCTTCCCTTTCAACAATCAGCCTGACGGCTACGGATTGCACACGGCCTGCCGACAGCGATGGCTTGATCTTTTTCCAGAGCAGGGGCGATAATTCGAAACCCACCAGCCGGTCCAATACCCGGCGTGCCTGCTGCGCGTCAACAAGATTTTTATCGATGGCCCTCGGGTTTTCAATAGCCTCCTGAATGGCCGATTTGGTTATTTCATGGAAGGCTATGCGCTTGGTTTTGGCGCTGTCCAGTCCAAGGGCCTCAATCAGGTGCCACGAAATGGCCTCTCCTTCGCGGTCCTCGTCAGATGCCAGCCATACACATTCAGAAGCCTGGGCTATCTTTTTCAATTCGGCGACCAGTTTTTTCTTATCAGGTGATATGATGTAATTGGGAATAAATCCATGCTCTATATCAACCCCGAGATCTTTCTTGGAAAGATCTGCCACATGCCCCATGCACGACTTCACCGTAAAATCCTTCCCCAGAAATCCGCCAATGGTTTTTGCCTTTGCAGGAGACTCAACAATAACTAAGTTCTTCGTCATATGGATACCGTATTTAGTGCTCGAAATCCGGTGCAAAAGTAAGACAATTAAGTTAATCCTTACCTTTGCCGCGGATTTTTATACTTAATCGGTCATTTGACCATACGGTAACAGCAAACGTGCAACATAGTAAAAAAATATACATTGAAACCTATGGCTGCCAGATGAATGTTTCTGACAGTGAAATTGTTGCTTCCATCCTGACGGATAAGGGGTATGCGATTACCAGGGAGGTCACCGAGGCTGATATTGTGCTGGTCAATACCTGTTCCATCCGCGAAAATGCAGAGGATCGCGTGAGGAAAAGGCTGCATTATTTCAAATCCCTGCGAAAGAAAAAACCTCACCTCATTATCGGCTTACTGGGTTGCATGGCCGATCGTACAAAAACAGCCTTAATGGAGGAGAAACAGTTGCTCGACCTGGTTGCCGGGCCTGACTCGTACCGGCATCTCCCGCAGCTTCTTGTGCAGGTTGGCAGTGGTCAGAAGGCCATCGATACCATCCTCTCCATCGATGAAACCTATGCGGATATCAGCCCGGTGCGGATCGACTCCAACGGGGTTTCCGCCTTTATCTCCATCATGCGGGGTTGCGAAAACTACTGCTCCTACTGTGTGGTGCCCTCTACCCGTGGACAGGAACGAAGCCGCGACGCTGAATCGATCGTACGTGAATCCATTGATCTCTTCGAAAAGGGATACCGTGAAATAACCCTGCTGGGCCAGAATGTCAACTCTTATCACTGGACAAGCAGGGACGAGGTGATCACCTTTTCACACCTGCTCGAAAAGGTGGCGAAAGTAAGTCCCCTGATGCGCATACGGTTTGCAACCTCCCATCCCAAAGACATTTCCAACGAACTGCTGCACACCCTGGCCGCCCATTCCAATCTCTGCAAAGCCATTCATCTTCCTGTCCAATCCGGAAGCAATCATATGCTTGACCTGATGAACCGGAAGTACACGCGCGAAAATTACATGGAACGAATTGATACGATCAGGCGGATCCTTCCCGGCTGCGCCATCTCCACTGACATCATCACCGGATTTTGTAATGAATCGGAAGATGATCACCGGGAGACCCTTTCCTTGATGGAATGGGTGGGCTATGATGCTGCCTTTATGTTCAAATATTCGGAGCGGTCGCATACGCTGGCTGCCGATACCCTCCAGGACAATGTTCCTGATGAAATTAAAGAGCGGAGGCTGACAGAGATCATTCACCTCCAGCAGAAACTCTCACTGGCCTGCAACCGGTATGAGATCGGCAAAACCCTCGAGATCCTAGTGGAAGGACAGTCAAAACGCTCCGAAAGTCAGTATTTTGGACGGAGTTCTCAAAACAAGGTGGCTGTTTTCACAAAGACTCTTGCGGGTCCGGGAACCTATGCACAGGTAAAAATCACCCACGCCACCTCGGCCACGTTATTGGGCGAGGTTGTCTGACAAAAAAATGTAATTTTGCCTTCTTTAAGACTATGAACAATTATCAACTGACTCACCTGAAGGAGCTGGAGTCGGAAGCAATGTATGTACTGAGAGAAGTGGCAGCACAATTTGAGCGCCCTGTTCTCCTTTTTTCGGGTGGAAAAGATTCCATCGTTCTCGTGCATCTCTCGCGCAAGGCCTTTTACCCGGCCAGGATTCCATTTCCTTTACTGCATATCGATACGGGTCACAATTTCCCTGAAACCCTTGAGTTCAGGGACCGCATGGCCGAATCGGTCAATGCCCGGCTTCTGGTAGGCTCCGTCCAGGAGTCGATCGATACAGGCAGGGCCGTAGAGGAAAAGGGGATCAATGCCAGCCGCAATGTGCTGCAAACGGTCACCCTTCTCGATGCAATTGAAAAGAACAAGTTTGACGCAGCCATTGGCGGGGCAAGGCGCGACGAAGAGAAAGCCCGGGCCAAGGAGCGCTTTTTTTCCCATCGCGATGAGTTCGGGCAATGGGACCCTAAGAATCAAAGACCGGAACTCTGGTACATGTTCAACGGGAAAAAAAGGATGGGAGAACATTTCCGTGTTTTTCCCATCAGTAACTGGACCGAGATGGATGTATGGCAATACATCCTGGCAGAGAACATCGACCTGCCCAGCATCTACTTTACCCATGAGCGCGATGTGTTTTACCGCGACGGCGTTTGGCTGGCCGCAGCACCCTTCATGGAGATGAAACCGACGGAGAATGTGGAATACCGGCGGGTCCGTTGTCGTACGGTAGGCGATATCTCCTGCACAGGGCTTACCCTTTCCACTGCAGATACAGTTGAAGAGATCATCCAGGAAATTGCGGCAACCCGTGTAACAGAACGCGGTGGCCGGTACGATGATAAACGTTCCGAAGCAGCCATGGAAGACAGGAAAAAGGAGGGATATTTCTGATGGAACAGACCTTTTCGAACAACGCCTACCTGGGCATGGAGTTGCTGCGTTTCACTACTGCCGGCAGTGTGGACGACGGTAAAAGCACCCTCATCGGCCGCCTGTTATATGACAGTAAATCCATTTTTGAAGACCAGCTCGATGCGGTCAGGCGCGCCAGTGTGCAAAAGGGGAGCGAATACCTGAACCTCGCCCTCTTCACCGATGGCCTTCGCGCCGAGCGGGAACAGGGGATCACCATCGATGTGGCATACCGCTATTTTGCAACACCCCAGCGCAAATTCATCATTGCCGACACCCCCGGGCATATCCAGTACACCCGGAACATGGTGACTGGTGCCTCCACGGCCAATGCCGCCATCGTACTGATCGATGCCCGGAATGGAGTCATTGAACAAACGCATCGCCATACTTTTCTCGCCTCCCTCCTTGGAATCCCGCACATCATCGTCTGCATCAATAAGATGGACCTGATGGATTACAGGGAAGATGTTTACACCAGGATCCTCAACGATTTCCAGGACTTTGCGAACCATGTGTTTCCCGACCAGGACATGCGATTCATCCCCATCAGCGCACTGAAGGGGGACAACGTAGTTAAACCTTCGGAAAATATGCCCTGGTATTCGGGCGGAACATTGCTCCATCACCTTGAAACCATTCCCATAAGCCAGGATCACGACCTGGTGCATCCCCGTTTCCCGGTGCAGTATGTGATCCGTCCTGAATCGGACGAATTCCACGATTACCGGGGGTATGCAGGGCGTGTTGCCGGCGGCTTCTTTCATCCGGGTGATAAGATCATGGTGCTCCCGTCGCGGCTTGAAAGCGAAATTGCCACTGTCGATTCCTTCAGCACCCACCTTTCAGAAGCACATGCACCCATGTCGGTCACCCTTACCCTGAAGGATGACCTTGATATCAGCCGGGGCGATATGATCGCAGGTGCCCAGGATATTCCCCAGGAGAGCTGCAACATTGAGGCAATGATCTGCTGGATGAATCCCCGGCCAATGCAGCTTCAGGGAAAATATGCCCTGAAGCATACCACCAGGGATGTTCGATGCCTGGTACAGGAGATCGATTATGTGCTGAATATCAGCACGCTGGAGAAAATTACAGAGAAAAAAACCGTGCAGATGAACGAAATTGCACGCATTCGCCTCCGCACGACAAAACCGCTGTTCTTCGATCCCTATAAGATCAACCGGATCACCGGTAGCCTCATCCTCATTGATGAAGCAACCAACGAAACGGTTGCAGCAGGAATGATCTTTTAAAACTGCTGGTTTTTCACAATAAATGGATGAAAAATCAGTTATTTTAAATTACTGTTTATCACAATTCCAGAAATACTGCATTCATGAATCTATTCCGATACGCTCTCACATGCCTGTTAGCCCTCACAGGTGTTTTACAACTTTTTGCACAACCCGTTCCCATCGGACAATGGCGCGACGAACTCCCCTACACCCTGGTTAATTCCGTGACCGATGCCGGGAGTAAAATATATGCCTCCACCCCCTATGCCGTCTTCTATTTTGACAAAGAGGACAACAGCATCGTGCGCATAACGAAGATAAACGGACTGTCCGATATCGGGATCAGTACCATCCGCTACAACAAGGAATACCAGACCCTGGTGATCGCCTACAGCAATGCAAACATCGACCTGATCAAGAACAACACGATCATCAATATTTCTGATATAAAACGTAAGCCCATCCTGGGGAATAAAACCATCAACGATATCTATTTTATCGGGAAAAATGCCTATCTGTCATGCGGATTCGGCATTGTAGTTCTCGACATCAGCAGGGAGGAGATCCTCGACACCTATTACATCGGGAAGGACGGAAGTCAGGTCAATGTGCTCGCTCTCACAAAAGACGGGAACGATTCCCTGTTTGCTGCTTCGGAAAAGGGGATCTACAAGGCCTACGCTAAGGATGTGAACCTGACAAATTTTGCAGCCTGGCATAAGGATGCCCGGATGGATACCACCGCAAAATATAACACCATCACCTATTTTGCCGGGAAGGTATTCATAAACAAAAAGCAGGGATCAGCAGTAGCCGATACAATGTATACTTTCTCTAACGGGAGCTGGAGTCGCTGGGAACCCGAATTTTTTAACCCGGTGATGCATCTGCAGTCAACCGACAATTACCTGGTGGTCTCCTATAACTACTTTGTCACGGTTTATAATCCCTCCCTGGAAGTCTTCACCAAAATTTACAGTTATTTCCCAGGTTCACCCTACCCACAGGATGCCATTGCCGACCGAGACGGATTGTTTTGGGTGGGCGACACCTACTCCGGACTGCTTAGTTTTGAGCCCAACACCGGAAGTGTCACCCATCTTAATCTGAGCGGACCATCCACTGCCCTGGCCTTCAGCATGACCTGCTGGGGAAATGATCTTTACATTGCCCCGGGAGGAAGGGATGCTTCTTTCATTCCAATCTGGATTGCCCCGCAGGTTTATCATTTCAACAATACCAACTGGAACAACATTGCCGGTTACAACAACCCTGTACTGAACCAGGCCCACGATGTGGTAAACATTGTTGTAGATCCCTTCGACAGCAAACACGTTTTTGCGGCATCTTTCGGAAGGGGATTGCTTGAATTATACAATGATTCAGTTGTAAAACGATACAATGAAAGCAACAGCACTCTTGGCCATCATACCTCTTCCGACACCTCCGATATCCGTGTAGGGGGCATTGCTTTTGATGCAGCCGGAAACCTGTGGGCCGTTACCTGTCACAACAACAACTGCCTTTCCATGAAGAAGGGAGCGCAGTGGACGGGGTTTAACATCCCTATTGTGAATGAAAGCGACCTTGGCCAGATCCTCATTGATAAAAATGGCCAGAAGTGGATCCAGATGCGATACGGGAACACCAACCCGAATTCGATCATGGTCTTTACCGACAATGGAACGCCGGATAATCCTTCCGATGACAAGTCCGTCCTGCTGAATTCAGCAGTAGGCAGCGGCAATATCCCGGGAACAACGGTTTTAACAATGGCGGAAGACAAAAAGGGGGAAATATGGATCGGCACCGAACAGGGTGTTGCTGTTTTTTACTCTCCCGAGAATGTATTTCAACCCGGCCAGAATTTCGATGCCCAGCGCATCCTGGTCACACAGGGCAGCAATGTGCAATACCTGCTTGAAAATGAGACTGTGACGGCCATTGCAGTGGATGGCGCCAATCAGAAGTGGATCGGAACCGACCGCGGCGGAGTTTTCCTCTTCTCCGAAGACGGAACAAAGCAAATCTATCACTTTACCGCTGAAAACAGCCCGCTCTTGTCTGACCGCATCACCAGCATCGCCATCAACAATGACGGGGAGGTATTTTACGGTACCGACAAAGGGGTGATCTCCTTCAGGGCCCCGGCCACTCCGGGTGGAGATACCAACGAGAATGTATATGCCTTCCCGAACCCGGTCAAATCTAATTATGAAGGGTATATTGCGGTGAAAGGACTGGTTAACAACGCACAAGTCCGAATAACCGACATCAATGGGGTGTTGGTCTATTCAACCCGTGCCGAAGGCGGACAAGCCGTTTGGGATGGTAAAAATTTCGATGGTAAAAAAGCGCGGACCGGTGTTTACCTGGTTTATGCTGCAAATGACAGTGGCGCTGAAAAGGTGGTCACAAAAATCCTCATCATCAACTGATGCTGCACTCAACAAGAGGCATCGTTTTTCATTCAACCAGGTATGCTGAAACCAGTCTGATTGTAAAAATCTATACTGCGCTTTTTGGACTACAATCATACCTGGTCAGAGGTGTCAGAAACCCGAAATCCAAGATCAAACCAGGACTGTTCCAGCCACTCACCCTGCTCGACCTGGTGGTATATCATAAAGAGCGGAACTCCCTGCAATCAGTGAAAGAGATCAGGTTGGCGCATCCCTACCAATCCATCCCATACGATATCCGGAAAAGTTCCGTGGTTCTCTTTATGAATGAGCTGGTATACAAGTCTATCAGGGAGGAGGAATCCAATCCTTCGCTCTTTGAATTCCTGTGGGCTGCCTGCCTTGAGTTGGATGGGACCAGTAACCCGGTTTCAAATTTTCATATCTGGGTTGCCCTTCAACTTTGCAACCATCTTGGTATTTTCCCGCAGTCGAATTATTCCTCCAGGTTCCCGATCTTCAATCTCAGAGAGGGTATGTTCCAGCCGGCCATTCCGGAGCACCCGCATTACCTTGATCAGCGAAGCAGTCTCCTCCTTCATTCCTTACTTGAATCATGCCGGTCAGGGTCCTATCAAAGCAGCGAAAAACTGATCAAACCTGATGAACGCGACCACATTCTTGAGACCATCCTCCTTTACTATCAGCTCCATCTCCCGGGTTTTAAAGGGCTTCAATCGCACCATATTCTCCATACCGTGCTCTCCTGAACCTGAACGGTTCTGCAAAATCCTTATCTTTGCCAAAATTTTGGCACCATGAGCACCGGATTAACCGAACAGGAGACAATACGCAGAAATTCACTCAATGAGATCATCAGGCTTGGCATCAACCCCTATCCGCCCGAAACCTTTGAAGTCAATACCAGGGCTGCTGACATAAAAATTAATTTCCCCGGAGATCCTACCCTCTACCAGCAGGCAAGCATTGCAGGCCGCATCATGAGCCGTCGTATCATGGGGGCCGCCTCTTTTGTAGAACTTCAGGACGAAAGTGGCCGGATACAATTGTACGTTAAACGCGACGATATTTGCCCGGGAGAGGATAAAACGCTCTACAATACGGTATTCAAGAAACTGCTTGACATCGGTGACATCATTGGGGTGACAGGCTTTGTGTTTATCACCCAGATGGGAGAGATCACCATTCATGCAAAGTCACTCACGCTGCTGAGCAAATCGTTGCGTCCGCTCCCGATTGTGAAGGAAAAAGAAGATGCCGTTTTTGATGCCTTTACCGACCCCGAACAGCGTTACCGCCAGCGGTATGTCGATATGATTGTCAACCCGGAGGTGCGCGACGTGTTTGTAAAGCGCAATGTGCTGCTCAATTCAATGCGCAGTTTTCTGAATGCCAAATCGTACCTGGAAGTGGAAACCCCCGTCCTTCAGCCGCTATACGGCGGCGCCGCTGCCAGGCCTTTTAAAACACACCACAATGCCCTGGATATGACCCTGTATCTCAGGATCGCGAATGAACTTTACCTGAAAAGGTTGATCGTGGGGGGATATGACGGTGTATATGAATTTTCGAAGGATTTCCGCAATGAAGGGATGGACCGTTTCCATAACCCTGAGTTCACGCAAATGGAACTCTACGTCGCTTATAAGGATTATGAATGGATGATGAACCTCGTTGAGGAGATGGTGGAGAAAATTGCCCTGGACCTGCACGGAAAAACCGAGATCCAGGTGGGTGAAAACCTGATCGATTTTAAGCGTCCGTGGCAACGGTTCACGATGTTCGAAGCCATTGAACATTTTACAGGGATTGACATCAGCAGCAAATCAGAGGCGGAACTCGGAATAATAGCACGGGAGATTGGGGTCCCTATCGATAAAACCATGGGCAAAGGCAAGATCATTGACCAGATCTTCGGGGAAAAATGTGAACCATTCCTGATACAGCCGACCTTTATTACCGATTATCCGGTGGAGATGTCCCCGCTTGCGAAGAAACACCGCACCAAAGAGGGGTTGGTTGAACGCTTCGAAGCGATATGCAACGGCAAGGAACTTTGCAACGCTTTTTCAGAACTGAACGACCCCATTGACCAGCGCGAACGGTTTGAGTCGCAGCTGGAACTTGGAAAACGCGGAGATGATGAATCGATGGTGCTTGACGAAGACTTTCTGCGCGCCCTTGAATTCGGGATGCCTCCCACGGCCGGACTCGGCATCGGCATTGACCGGCTCACCATGATCATGACCAATTCGGCATCTATCCAGGATGTTCTGTTCTTTCCGCAGATGCGGCCTGAAAAACGGGCTAACGGATAATCACCACCCGTTTGTATTGCACGTTGCTTTCAGTTGACAGTTTATAAAGATAGACCCCGGCGGGCAATTTGTTTCCTGAAGCACCGGTCCCATCCCAGTTAACACTGTGAATCCCTTTTTCATAGGTTCCGGCACCAAGCACTCTCACCAAGTTTCCGCGCATATCTACAATACTCAATTCAGCCCTCCCGGGTTTCTCCAGGATAAATGGCAGGTTTGTGAATCCAGTGAATGGATTGGGATAGCTTTCCCCCAGAAGATCGCATGAAGGTTCTGCCACCCCGGACAACAAATCTTCGTTAATCATGATGATGACATGTTGAGAACCGTGGCTGGTGATTACCTCCAGCGAATCTGTATAAAATGTCATGGACGGCAGATTATCCACAATCAGGTAAACTTTGACCCGGATGGCGACAGAGTCGCCCGTGTTCACAAGGTGTGGTAAAGCGGAGACCGACATGGAGTCGACATGCCAGTAACTTCCCTCCTGCTGAACGCTGCTCAGCGTAATCGCGCCGGAGGTGTAGTTATGCAATTGAGAAATTTTTCCGTTAATCGCGTCGTCACCTGTGCGGAACCAAAGGGTATCGGGAACCGCCGTGATGTCGGTGTATGTCGAAGTGAAGGTAAAGGGATCACCCGGCCCGATCAGGGGGCAGGTTTCATGACGTCCCGATTCATCGGCAGCAGAAAGATAGTATTGAATCACGCTGCCCCCCGGCTGTGTGGGAATGATACCGTTATAATGGTTTGCCGAAGTATTCAGCATGGGAACGGCCTGAAAACTTCCGTTTCCGACTTTGTACCAGATGAACACCGAATCGTTCTTGACAGACAATTTGCTGCAGGTAATGATATCGGCATTGATCACCCAATCGTTTTCACAGGGCTGGTTTCCGGCGAGGGGAATGTGTTTAATGTAGAGCATTCCTATATCGGCGATTCCCATTACCCGGCAGTGCAAAGCATCGGTCGACTCCCAGGGAGTGGAGGGATTCCCGATAAAACCAATCACCTCGTATCCAGGCATCGCTGCCTGGTAAACAGCCAGTGCGCTGTCGTCCCAGGCCGAGTTCATAATCGGGACCAGTACCTTGTTGTTGAGGATCACTGAATTGGTATAGGGCTGGTCATTGGGGGTGTTGACCCGGTAAACTTTATAGGGGTAGCCGTACGAACTGTTGGTGGTTGCCCAGAAGGCGGCTGCCGTTTCAATGGCCGAATACCGCGGATGTGACGGGGGTACTTTGCGGATGAGGATTTTGTCGGGTGCAAGAAATTTTCCCCAGCAGTCGATGTGATCGATGTAGGTACCATTTGGGTCGGGTCTCACAAAATAGTTCTCTATCCCGAGATAATCATGAACTTTTTGGGCTACCTGATCATGGGTTTGGGTGGGATTTTCTTCCCATATCAATTCCGTTGATGAAGCGTCCCCGTGCCCTTCGGTCATGTAGTTTCCCCCGGTTGAGATCAGGTTCATTCCAAACCAGGGAATTCCAAGCATCTCCGCTACTTTTTTGGGGATTTCATCATCGTTGGGACGGGGACGGTTGTATGGAAAATCAACGATCCCAATCTGGTTGGCGCTGTCCGACTCAAACCATGGACCGTAATCCCTGGTCCAGTAACTGTCGGATGGAGTAATCAGAAAATTACAATGGCTGGTATCTACCCCGTTTGCAATATATTGGTTTATCACCGTGTTTTTCTGCCCGGCGGAGGCCACAATGGTGGTTAATGTGAGATCGGTGGCCATTTCTTTGATCAACGCGACCGGGATTCCAAACGGGTAACGTACCAGGGCTCCTTGCACCCGGTCAATTTCGGCAACATTTCTGACAGAGGCCAATGGCGGGTCAGTTACAATAAAATTTCTCCCGATTTCGTTTATGTGAAGCTGCTCTTCGGGGGTCATCTCGTGCCGTAAGTTCCCGTTTGGCCGGGGGATAGAATCCTGGGCAAAGGAAAAATTGGCAAACAAAAAGATCAGGAAAATCAGGGAGTACAGCTTTTTCATGAGGAGCAGATTGGTCTTACAAATTTAGTATTTTTACCGTACTTTCAAATTCACTAACTTTGTTGGCAATTATTTTCACTTTAATGACGTTTATTAAGGGCCAATAATCATAAACCTCATTCCCTGTTAAACCTTTATTTGCATGACTTTCAAACAAAGCCTTTTTTTTATCCTCCTGATATTTTGTTTACCCTTTTCCCTATTTGCGCAGGATACAATCCGCACCGATTCAGTCATTAAAAATCAAAAACTGATTACTGACGACCGGGTTGTGATCATGCTTGACAGTCTGGCCAACCTTAAGATCTTTGAAGATGCGGGGTTTCCCAATGCACACCAGTACCAGAACTGGAGCACCTTTACTGATAGCGATGTTCCCTCTTTTTCTGATTCTGTTTACCGTGAACGCATCGCCCAACTGAATGATCAGTCGCCATTTGAATTTGTTTACAATGGAGAGGTTCGGAAGTTTATCGAACTGTATGCCGTGAGAAAACGTAAGCTTACAGCAAGAATCCTTGGTTTGTCCCAGATCTATTTTCCCCTGTTTGAAGAACAGCTTGATAAGTACAACATGCCGCTGGAACTGAAATACCTGGCCGTCATCGAATCTGCTCTGAACCCGACTGCCAATTCACCAGCCGGAGCCAAAGGTTTATGGCAGTTTATGTACGGAACCGGAAAAGTATACGGACTGAAGGTAAGTTCATACGTGGATGACCGGTTTGATCCTTTCAAGGCGACCATTGCCGCCTGTGAGCATCTGACCGACCTGTATAACATTTACGGAAGCTGGTCCCTTGCCCTTGCGGCCTACAATTCAGGAGCCGGGAATGTGAATAAAGCCATCAGACGTTCGGGAGGAATAAAGAATTTCTGGGCCATTCAAAAATACCTGCCCAGGGAAACAGCCTCCTATGTTCCTGCCTTCATTGCAGCCAGTTATGTGATAACTTATGCAAACGAACATAAGATCTACCCGGTTGACCCGGGCATACTTTTCTATGAAGTGGACACGGTAACTGTCCGCAATCCACTTTCATTCAGCCAGATATCGGAAATGCTGAATATTCCGATGGATGAAATCGAATTTCTGAATCCCTCCTTCAAACACCTGTTTATTCCAGCCAGCGCTGAAAACCCTTACAAACTACGTTTGCGTAAAAAACACATCGGCAACTTCATCAACAATGAAACGGCACTCTACGCTTACCGGACTCAAAGCGGGCTACAAAAGGATTCGATGATGAAGCTCATTTACGAGAATTACCGCGAAGCCGATTTGTATACCGTCAAAAGTGGCGAATCCATGGCCTCAATCGCCAAAAAGTTTCACATGTCAGTTAGCGAACTGAAATCCCTGAACAATACCAAGAAAAATTCCTTCAAGCCCAAGAAAAAAATACTTGTTTACACCAAACCTGCCAGTCAGAAGGGACGGGATTCCGGCGTAACCTCAACCTATATACCCCAGGTTGTTCCAAAAGACACATCAGTCAAACAAAAAACTAACCAGGCTGCAACCCCTGAACCGGTAGCCGAGAAATCTTCAGCAAAATCAGTTCAAAGTGATGAAACTCCAAAAACCATTCATGTGGTGACAAGCGGTGAAAGTCTCGGATCAATCGCCAATAAATACCATTGTACCACATCGGAACTGATGAAATGGAACAACCTGACCAGCCAAAAAATTATCGTTGGACAAAAAATCAGGTTAGTGTCAAACGGCCAGGCTTCCACCACCAATGTTAAATCAGAATCACCATCAAAAACAAAGAAATCCTCTTCAACAGGACAGAAATTCACCTGGTACACCATCCAGTCGGGAGACAATCTGTGGGATGTGGCCGATAAGTTTGATGTAACAGTATCCCAGATAAAAACGATCAATAACTTCAAAAACTCCAACCGCCTGCAACTGGGTCAGAAGATCAAGATTCCAAAATAATCTTTTCAGGAAAATGATGAAATAAAAAAAATTGCTGTACCTTTGACCAATTGGTTAAACCAAATGATCAATTCATCCCAATAGCCTGTATGGAAAATACGATCTCATCCACTGAAGAACGCATCCTGGCAGCAGCCAAGAAGATCTTTCACAGCAAAGGATTTGATGGTGCCCGTATGCAGGAGATTGCCAACGAGGCCGGGGTGAATAAATCATTGGTCCATTATTATTACCGGAACAAGGATAACCTGTTCAGGGCCGTTTTTGAGGATGCATTTTTACGGCTCATGGCGAAACTAAATGAGGTTTTTTTCTCTGAACTTTCCTTCAGCTCCAAAATCGAGACCTTCCTGACCTATTACATCTCATTCCTATCACAAAACTCCTACCTGCCCCTGTTCATTCTGAACGGCCTGTACGAAAAACCAGAAGAGATCAAAGCGATGCTGCAAAAGATGAAGCTCTCGCCCGAACGCCTGATGGAGCAGCTCCGTAAACAGGTTAAGGAAGAGTTCCACCTGGATATTGATCCTTTCCATCTGTATATCAACATCTTAGCACTCAGTATTTTTCCGCTGGTTGCCAACCCCCTCATCCGCACAGTTTTCGGTTTTTCAAACGAACAACTCATTCAGTTTTACGATGAAAGAAAGACGGTGGTTCCGGAATTTATTCTTAATGCGTTAAAAGGCTATGAAAAAGAACTTGGTAAATAACATCTTTCTTTTCAGATTCCCTATGGCCATCCTGGCAATGGCTCTGTCGGTGACAACTATGGCACAGGATTCCATAACGCTTGATTTTTGCTACAAGCAATTACAGAAAACCTATCCCCTGAACCGCCAGGCCGCCCTGATGGAAAAATCGAGCGATCTCCGCACTAAAAACCTGAATAAAAATTGGCTGCCCCAGTTTAATGTCAATGGAAGTGCGTCATGGCAAAATGAGGTAACGGAGGTGGTGATCCAGTTGCCGGCCAACCTTCCTCAGCTGCAAGGGCCTGTAATTCCGAAGGACCAGTATAAACTCACCCTCGACATCAGTGAATCCCTTTACGATGGCAATGTGACCAGTTACCAGAAAAAACTGGAAAAATTCAATCTCAATGTTGACAAGAAGAACGTTGATGCAACCCTCTATCTTTTAAAAGACCAGGTGAACCAGTTTTATTTCAGCATCTTACTTACCCAACAGAATGTCAAACTATTGGAGGCGACTAGAAAGCAGCTTGAATCGAAGCTTACCGAAGTAGAGTCGGCGGTGATGAACGGGGCCTCCCTCAAAATGAACTCTGACCTGATCAAAGCGGAGATCATCAAACTTGAGCAAAATATTTATGAATTATCCATGGACCGGCTGGCAAGCATCCGTATGCTTTCAGAACTCATCACCCTGCCCCTGGATGAGAAATCATCGTTTAAAACTCCCGTGATCACGGTACCAGGCCTTGATTATGAAAATAAACGCATCGAATTTGAAGTGTATGGTATTCAGCATGACCGGGCCAATCTGATGAAAGACATGGTCACTACGAAATGGAACCCAAAGTTATGGGCCTTTGGTCAATTTGGTTTTGGAAGGCCTGGCTATAATTTTCTTGCAACCGACATCGCGCCAATGGCCATGATAGGGGCTAAATTTACATGGAATCCCTGGAACTGGAATGCGAACAAGAATGAAAAAAAGATGTATGATATCCAGGGAGATATCATAAAGAACCAACAGGAGACCTTTGATAAAAATTTGAAGGTAACCACGCAGAGAAATCTGACCGATATAACAAAACTGACCGATCTGCTTGTGAAAGATCAGGAACTCTTAGAGCTCCGGGCCGGGATAACTAAAATGGCCTCCTCGCAATTGTCCAATGGGGTGATCACCTCCAGCGATTATATTCTACGCGTAAACGATGAGACCCAGGCCAGGATGGGTCTGGAAATCCATAAACTGCAACTGATCAAGGCCAAGATCAGTTATTTATACAATATTGGAAAATTATAATCCTATTCCGAAACACCTTAAAACCTATGAAAAACTATCTTTTGGGAGTCTGTACGGTGGTAGCGTTTCTGTCGTCATGCAGCACCGGGAAGGACAATCCCGACGCCTATGGTTCGTTTGAAGCTACCGAGGTTACGATCTCTTCGCTTGCCAACGGAAAAATTATGCAGTTCAATGTGGAAGAGGGACAGCTGCTCGATTCAAACCAGCTGGTAGGTTACATTGATACCACCGACCTGCATCTGAAGAAACTGCAGATCATGGAACAAAAAAATGCTACCGGATCGCGGAAGGAAGATCTCCTTTCTCAGATTGCCGTTCAGGAACAAAATCGGGATAATGTCCTGATCGAAAAAAATCGGGTCATCAGGTTACTTAAAGATGGCGCGGCAACCCAGAAACAACTCGATGATATCAATTCCAGTCTGAACCTGATCGAGAAACAGGTTGCATCGATCAAGACACAATTCAGGGGCATCGAGGATCAGATCGGCAGCACTGAACAACAGATTGCCCAGGTATGTGAATCAATTAAGAATTCCCGGATTATCAATCCATTAAGAGGAACAGTGCTTACAAAATATGCTGAGAACAACGAGGTGACCACTTATGGGAAACCGCTTTACAAGATTGCCGATTTGCGTGAAATGGAACTTCGCGTCTATGTTAGCGGTACGCAATTACCCCACATAAAGATCGGCGACAAAGTAGAGGTCCGGATCGACAAGGATGAAAAAACCAACTCGAAAATGGAGGGCATCGTCAGCTGGATTTCTCAGTCAGCTGAATTTACACCCAAAACAATCCAAACCAAGGAGGAACGCGTGAATCTTGTCTATGCCATCAAGGTTCGGGTGATGAATGACGGCAGTTTGAAGATCGGCATGCCTGGTGAAATAAAATTGATTACTAATTAACTAAAACAAAAACGATGAGAAAAACCACTTCAGCATTTTTACTGGTCATGTTTATGACCATGTGGGCGGGGATGAATGCCTCCGCACAAATTCATAAAACCGATGATATCGTTGGCACCTGGCTGAACCAGGAAGCAACCGGAAAGATGACCCTCTATAAAGAGAATGGTAAGTATTACGGTAAGCTGGTTTGGCTCAGAACCCCCCTCGATTCCATCACCGGATTGCCACGAACCGATAAAGAAAATCCCGATGCCACCCTGAAATCAACCCCGCTCATCGGTTTGGTCAATATGAAAAACTTTTCATTTGATGGGAAGGATGAATGGTCGGGCGGAACCATTTATGACCCGAAAAACGGAAAAACCTATAAATGCTACATCCAGTTTGAAAGTTCGAACAAGCTGAAAATTCGCGGATATATTGGTATTTCGTTGCTCGGTAGAAACACCTACTGGACCAGAAGCCTCGCACCACAGAATTAGATTATGCCGGATAAATCCGTCTATGTTCAACAAGTGACCAAACGATTTGGCGAAACCCTTGCCCTTGACGACATCTCCTTTGATGTCGCCAAGGGTGAGCTTTTCGGTTTTATTGGTCCCGACGGAGCCGGCAAAACCACCCTTTTTCGTATCCTGACAACACTGCTTTTAGCCGATACCGGAACTTGCAGTGTTGAAGGCCATGATGTAGTTAAAGATTACAAAAAGATCAGGAAAATAAGCGGGTACATGCCAGGAAAGTTTTCACTATACCAGGACCTGACCGTAGAGGAAAACCTGAACTTTTTTGCCACCATTTTTGGGACCACTCTTCAGGAAAACTATGATCTGATCAAGGACATTTACCATCAGATCGAACCATTTAAGACCAGGAAAGCCGGGAAATTATCGGGTGGTATGAAACAAAAACTGGCCCTGTCATGTGCCATGATCCATAAGCCGGATATACTTTTCCTGGATGAACCGACCACCGGGGTGGATGCTGTTTCAAGGCTTGAATTCTGGGAGATGCTGAAACGGCTGAAGGAGGCCGGAATAACCATTTTAGTCTCTACGCCTTACATGGATGAAGCCAGCCTGTGCGACCGGGTCGCCCTGATCCAGAATGGCCGGATCATGACCATCAGCACCCCAAAAGAGATCATCCGCAATTATCCCCTGTCGCTGGTTTCGGTGAAAGCAGGTGATATTTACAAACTGCTTGGTGAACTCAGGATCTATCCTGGGGTTCACAGTGTGTTTGCCTTTGGACAAACAGCGCATGTGGCTTTTCATGATAAGTATATTGACACGGGGAACCTGTTTGATTTCCTGGTGAAAATGCAACACAAATCGGTTGAAATTTCACCGGTTGAAGCCTCAATTGAAGATTGTTTTATGGAGTTGATGAATGCGCCATGCCAGTGAATAACGAAAATATTATTTCGGTAAAAGATCTTGTCAAGAAATTTGGTTCGTTCGTGGCCAATGATCACCTGACCTTTGAGGTGAAGAAGGGCGAGATTTTTGGATTCCTCGGGGCCAATGGCGCCGGGAAAACAACGGCCATCAAGATCCTGTGCGGCTTATCCTATCCCACCTCCGGAAAATTGGTGGTAGCGGGTTTTGACATATACACCCAGCGTGAAAAAGTGAAGAGGAACATCGGGTATATGAGTCAGAAGTTTTCTCTCTATGATGATCTGACGGTATATGAAAATATCCGTTTTTATGGCGGAATTTATGGCCTGAGGAAAAAAGATATTGACACACGTGCCCATGCGCTGATGCAACGGCTCGGGTTTGAAGCCGCCCGTGATAAACTGATCAGGGATATCCCGCTGGGATGGAAACAAAAGCTCGCTTTTTCGGTGGCCATCCTGCATAATCCAAAGATCGTTTTCCTGGATGAACCTACCGGGGGTGTTGATCCCATCACGCGAAGGCAGTTTTGGGATATGATCTACGAGGCGGCCCATAACGGCATTACCGTTTTTGTGACTACCCACTACATGGATGAGGCTGAATATTGCGACCGCGTTTCGATCATGGTCGATGGGCGGATTGCGGCGCTCGACACACCCGACAACCTGAAGAGACAATTCAGCGCCCCTTCCATGAACGACGTATTCATCAAACTGGCCCGGGCAAAGGTTGCCTGAAATAACTGATTTTACTGACAAAAATTAAATGCATGATCCATCACGGATGAAAAACCTCCTGAACAAAATAAAACCTTCCGTCAGCAGGCACACACTGCTGATGATCGCCGGATTGGCCTGGACCACTGCCGGAGGAATTCTGGCCGGCCGTGGGCTGAATTATCTCATTCAGAACAATCAGTACCTGGGTTGGCGCCTGGCAGGGGGATTGTTCTTTGGCCTCCTTTTTTACGTTCTGTTATTTGCTAAGATTTCAAAAAAGCATATCAAAAGGATCAAAGGACTCAATATCCCCTACCCATGTGCTTTTTCCTTTTTCAACCTGCGCAGTTACCTGATGATGGCCATCATGATAACTGGTGGTATCATGTTACGTCGGTTTGATGTGATCAACAAAGCCTGGCTCTATAATTTTTATGTAACCATGGGAGTGCCGTTGCTGATATCTGCATCCCGGTTTTTCTATTTCTGGGCAACCAACAAGGAGATGGTATGAAACGGTTCCGGGGATTTGTCATCAAGGAGTTTTACCATATTTTCAGGGATTACCGTACCCTGCTGATCCTGTTTGGCATGCCCGCTGTTCAGCTGATGTTGTTTGGCTATGTACTTACCAATGAGATCAAGGACGCAAAAATTGCCATCTACGATCCCTCCAAGGATGTTGTAACCCGAAAGATCAGCGACAAAATTCTCTCCTCGGGATACTTTATCCTTGAACGGAATTTAAATTCGGTGGCAGAGATCGACCCGGTATTTAGGCAGGGGATGGTAAAACTGGCAATCATCTATGAACCGGGTTTTTCACAAAAACTGGAGAAGACCGGGAAGGCCCGTATCCAGCTTATCGGGGATGCATCAGACCCGAATACGGCCAATATGCTTGTAAACTATGCCACCGGGATCATTAACAATTATCTGGTTTCGATGAATGCCGAAAAGATGCCGGTTCAGATCATTCCCGAAGTGAGGATGATTTACAACGGCGAACTGAAAGGCGTGTATATGTTTGTTCCCGGTCTGATGGCCATGTTGCTGATGCTGATTTCAGCCCTGATGACCTCTTTGTCCATAACCAAAGAAAAAGAGTTAGGGACCATGGAACTTTTACTTGTCTCCCCCATGCGGCCATCGCAGATCATCATCGGAAAGGTTTTTCCATATGTTTTCCTTGCCTTTATCGATGCGTGCATCATTCTGGGGCTGGGTAACCTTGTTTTCGGAATGCCAATCATGGGAAGTATCTCTTTGCTGCTGCTCGAGAGTTTCCTGTATATCTGCATGGCATTGTCGCTCGGCATCCTGATCTCAAACATCACCAACAGCCAGCAGGTGGCCATGATGATTTCCCTCGTGGCCCTCATGCTACCCACCATCCTGCTGAGCGGATTCATATTCCCGGTCGAAAACATGCCCATGATCCTGCAGGTATTTTGCCATTTCATGCCTCCGAAATATTATATCACCATCGTGAAAAGCATCATGCTCCAGGGAAACGGATTCATATATGTTTGGCATGAAACATTGATCCTTATTGGTTTTACAATGCTTTTTCTGGCACTCAGCATCAAGAAATTCAACATACGGCTTACCTGATGAGAACCATCCTATATATCATCCAGAAAGAATTTTTGCAGGTATTCCGCAACAAATCCATGCTGCCCATCATTTTTGTCGTCCCCATCGTCCAGCTGATCATCCTGGTGAATGCCGCCACCTATGAAATGAAGCACATTCGTGTTTCTGTCGTTGACCTTGACCTGTCGGGCACATCACGAAAACTTGTTAGCAAATTCCAGGGTTCGCCGTTTTATCTTATCCGGAGTACCTCGTTTTCTTATGCAAAGGCCGAAGATGAAATGAAAAAGGGGAACATTGATATGATCCTCCAGATTCCCGCGAAATTTGAGAAGAAATTGCTAAAAGAGGGCTCCGCAAAGGTTCAGTTTGTCATCAATGCCATCAATGGGCAGAGTGCAGGTCTCACCAACGCATACTCGACCATGATCCTGTTCGACTATAACCGCGAAGTGGGGCTTGAAAACACGAACCCGGCTGTGATGGCCGACCTCAGGAGTATTCAAACCGACTACAGCTACTGGTACAATCCGAAACTGAATTACAAGACCTATATGGTCCCGGGGATCCTGGTGTTGCTGATCACCATCATCGGGCTCTTGCTATCTGGGATGAACATTGTTCGCGAGATGGAAATCGGGACCATTGAACAGATCAATGTTACTCCTATCAATAAAATCCAGTTCATTGCCGGCAAACTTACCCCTTTCTGGATCATCGCCTTGTTTGAACTGGCTTTTGGCCTGACCATAGGCAAGTTGCTTTTTAATATTCCCATGGAAGGGAGCCTGTTGTTAATATTCCTGTCGGCAGCAGTTTATCTTTTTGTAATTTTGTCGTTTGGCCTGCTGATTTCGACGATCACCCACACACAGCAGCAAGCCATGCTTGTTTCGTTCTTTTTTATGGTGGTGTTTATCCTGATGAGCGGCCTGTTTACCTCTATCGAGAGCATGCCGCATTGGGCACAAATCCTTGACAGGCTGAACCCTCTCATGTATTTTATGAAAATCATGCGGATGGTTTTACTGAAGGGATCCGGATTTACGGATATAAGCCCCCATTTCTGGTCTTTGGTTGTATATGCTGTTTGCATCGTCAGCCTGGCCATTCTGAGATACCGAAAAGTCTCTTAAATCAATATATTGAACAATAGATCCAGGACATACATCATTCTCAGGTCCGTTTTTCTGGGATTGGCAATACTCTCCATTGCTTTTTTTGTAACCCGAAGTCTTTATTATCGGGAAGAAACCAAAAAAGATGCCCTCCGCCGGATCCGGGAACGCGGTTGCCTGATTGCCCTGACCGATGAAAACACACTCAACTACTTTATTTATCGCGGCGAACCCATGGGATACCAGCTCGAATTGCTCGAGTCGTTTGCAAAGCATCTCGGTGTCCGTCTTAAGGTGATCGCAAGTAAGGATGTTTCAAAACTCGAATATTATTTACGTTTCCAAGCCGCCGATCTGATCGCACTGAATCTACCTATTTCAACCGAGGGCAAAAGACTCGTCCGTTTCTCCGAACCATTTGGAGAGACACGCCTGGTACTGGTTCAGCGTAAATCATCCGGGAATGGAAAAAACGGGCCAGGTTTAATCAAAACGCTGAAGGACTTTCCGGAGGATACGGTATATGTCAGGAAAAATCCGTTTCTCAATGCCCAATACCATGCCTTTTATAAAAAAACCGATCGGCATGCCATCCTGAAAGAAGAAACTGAAGTCAGCCAGGAGGAGCTGATCAAACGGGTTTCGGACGGAACCATACGCTTTGCCATCTGCCAGGAAAATGTGGCCATGGTTTATCACCGGTTTTACCGGAATATTGACATTTCCGTACTGGCTTTCCCAATATTTTCCTATGGATGGGGCATGGGTATGGGCTCCGATTCCCTGCGCATCGAAGTGGACAGCTGGTTGAAGGAAATTAAAACTTCCAGACACCTGAAGAAAACCTACCTTGATTATTTCGATAACCAGCGAATCGCCGGCTTCCTTCAAAGCGATTATTTCTCCGTAAGCGGAAAAAAACTTTCCCCCTTTGATGATGCCATCAGGCAACAATCCAAACAGGTTTTGTGGGACTGGCGGCTTGTGGCCTCCCTGATCTATGAGGAATCGAATTTCAGACCTGGGCAGATTTCATCGCACAAGGCCAGCGGGCTGATGCAGCTGATGCCTGAGACAGCGGCAAAATTTGGCATAGACAGCACCGCTAACCTTGAACAACAAATTGCAGGTGGCGTGAAATATCTGCGGTACCTCGACAAACAATTGCCTGAAGAGATTGAGAGCCCGGTTGAACGAATCTATTTTGTGCTCGCATCCTATAACGTGGGCATTGGTAAGATTTTGGCCGCCCGGGAAAAAGCTGAAAAATTCGGCAAAAATAAAAACAAGTGGAATGGCCACGTGGATTATTATCTTCTCCGTCGTTCAATCAAAAACCCGGTTGCCAAACATGATTCACTGGACCCCTACCCGGTGGATTATAAAACCGAGGGTTTCGTCGATGATATTGTAACCCGGTATTACCACTACAGGAACCTGATCAAATGAGTGCACAGATGAACTTATGAATGCATTGCCTGCAAAGCAGACAATGCATTCATAACAAACCTCATTATAGCCGAAGCCTGAGGCTTACAAAGAATTCCCGGCCGGGAGCTGCCTGGTAACTGTTATAATCCGGGCCATTGTTGGGTTCGGTAAATCCGAAATATTGCTCATCGAACAGGTTTTTGCAAAACACCCCGATGTCTCCGTTCAGTGTTCCCAGTTTCCAGCCATAGTTTAGATTTACATTGGCTACCGTAAACCCTGTACGTTCCGATGAACTCCGTTTGATCCCGTTTTCAGTGTATTGGTTGTAGATTGAATCGTCAACCTGGATATACCATTTGGATTCATATTGAACGTTCATGGTCACGGTAAAATGCTTAAGGACCTTGACAGTTGCTTCCACCGTCAGCACATGTTGAGGGCACTGCGGAATCCAATGGCCGTTCACGCTGTCGGGGGAGGTGTATTGAAAATGAGAATAGGCATAAGCAACATCAAATTTGAGAAAGTCAAGGGGAGTGTAAGCGAGGTATGTCTCAATGCCCCATCTTTTACTTGCCCCCATATTGCCATAGAATGCAGTGTTATTTCCCCTTCCCGGAACGCTGTAACGGTAGAATTCGTCCTTTGAGTTGATGAGAAACCCTGTAATATCGTAGTAAAACGATTGCCCGATCTCTCCCCGAACACCCAGTTCACCTCCCATTGATGTGGTGGGTTTAATAAGTGAATTGAAACCGCCACATTTAACCGGGTTATTATACAATTCATCCTCGGTCGGAACTAAAAATCCGGAGCCATAGCTTGCATAAATATTCGCTGCCTTATTGAGATCATAAGCCAACCCGATGCGGAAAGTGGGTTTCTGAAATGTTTTATTGTCACTTATTGTGGACGAATCCAGCCTGTTGTATACGTAGTCATAACGGACATTCAGCAGGGCATAGAGTTTTTTTGCAATATCAAGTTTATCAATCAGGAACAGTCCGGTGCTTCTCTGGCGAATGACCTGATTGATCAGGGTCGTGTTGAGGTCAAACACCTCCTCGCTCCAGTAATTGTCAACCCGGTCATTGTTTATATGGTCCCCGTCAGGAACTGCAAACAGGTGTTCCGTCATTTTCATCGACTGATAATCTACCCCGAGGCTGAGGTGATTAAACAGGTTCTCTTTACCGAAATGAAGGTTATATTGGGCTGATATACCTGGATTTACATAGGGTTTGAAATCATCCCCGTTGTTGGAGGTCTCCTGGTAGTTATTCAGACGGATAAACCCTTTCACGGTGAGGTCCTGGTTTTTTGCAAAATCATATTTGACGATCGTAGCGCCAGTGAGCCTTTGGGTCTTATGAAACTCGTTATAACGGATCGCATCTGTATTCGCAGCCCTATGGCCAACCGTGTCATACCGGCTTAAATTGATACCCTCGGAGTTTTGATTAAAATAACTCGTATAGGTCAGTAATTGGGTGACTTTTATTTTTTTTGAAGGAGTCCAGGTAAGTTTTTCACTCAGGTTATCTGCCATATACGCCTGGTGAACGCGATAACCATGACTTTGCACATGGGAATAGGAAATCCTGTAATTGACATTTCCCTGGGTGCCATCAACCTGCCCAAGGATCTTCCAGAAGCCATTGGAACCTGCCGAAGCATACAATGAACTGTTTACAGGCTTACTACCCCCATCTTTTGTCGTGATATTGATGATGCCTCCGGTTGCACTGGCGCCATACAGGGATGCCGCAAGGCCCTTAACGACCTCAACATTTTTCACGGTTTCCCAGTCCACATCGTATAGGTCGGGGGCAAATCCGCCCGGGGTGTTGATAGAAATGCCATCAATATAGATCCCGATGCCCCGGAACCCGCTTTCGGTCAAAACACCCTGTCCGCGAACATATACGTGAACCCTTGATCCACCGGTGCCGTTGTCAATTCTCACACCAGGAACAAGTCTCAGTGCATCATCTGCCGAAATTGTTTTTGACATGGCATTCACCTGGGCCCCGGAAACAACCGAAATGGCGGCAGGTATCTGACGGAGGGGAATGTTTATACGCAGGGCGCTGACCACTATTTCATTGAGATTCTGAATGGCACTGGTGTCTCTAGTGGGTGGGGATGATGATGTTGCTTCCTGACCCATGGTTTGGAAAGCAACGATAAATAAAAAAGCACAAACAATATAAATTGATTTCATAACTTGATTTATTTAGATAAATAATACTAACCTGCCAATGAAATTCATTTCGGTGGCAGGTAAAAAAAGAATAGTAAATAAATCAGGCTAATTCAGGTGGAGGTGCAAACGGAGCCAGATATACCGGAATGATTTGTTCCTTCGATCTGGAGAACATGATGGCTACGCCTGGTCCCCGGAGTGGAATGACCATTTTTTGAAGTAGTGCCTGAGTAACCAGGTTGTGTAAAAGTGCCTGGAGGGGATTGTCTTTGGATGAAGAGCCTGATCGCCCGGTGCGCCTGAGATAGATTGTGAAATCAGCAAGCAGCGACTCCTCCTTTTTATCATGGATGCAATAGAACAGCGTTGTATCTCCGCTTTTATGTTCTATAACCACATCATACATTTTTCCGTAATAGGAAAACTCATTTTTTTCAATGCGGCGGAAATGTGATTCCTTCTCCGGAAATTTAATTTTAAGAAGAACAAGATCCGGATGGAAAAGGCCCATCCTGAGTTGGGAGGCCATTTCCTGCTTGATGCGATATTGACTGTATTCAAATACAATATAATACCCCATGGTATTAACCAGGAAAACTAACAGAACTGCGATGACAACTATCTTTTTCACATGAATTTCCTGGCAATCATTGTGGCACTTTGATCCCGCTCCCGTTCATATCTTTCAGGTAAAACCCGCATATCTCCCGGATTGAATCCTCCATCGGTCGAAACTGGAACTGAAGTTCGTTGCATAGTTTTTCACTCGAATATTTATAGACCTGAGAAGTGGTTGTGGCCATTTCCCTGGTAACTTCCGGTGTTGACCCGGTGATAAATGCCCGGACAGCTTCAACTCGCCAGGCAATGGCTGTCATTGCCGGAGGAACGTTCATGCTGGGGGTAGGTTTGCCCATATGCTTGGCAATGAGACCGAAAAAATCCTGGTACGATAAATTATCGGCAGAACAGATATACCGCTCCCCGAAATGGTTCCCATCCATCAGCGCGATCATAGCCCGGGTAATATCCCTGACATCCACGTATCCGTTCACTCCGCGGGTATAGTATTTCAATCCTTCCCATACGATCCGGAACAACCCTGAATTATCCTGCCAGAAACCGGGTCCGAGAATCACCGATGGATTGATGATCATGGCATTGAGTCCCTCCTCTATCCCCCTCCAGATTTCACGTTCCGCCCCATATTTGCTGATGCTGTACACAGAATTCCTTTTTGATGGAATCCAGTAGGTCTCCTCGGAGGATAAACCATTATTTTCGGCTTTTGCAAGGGTAGCCACTGAGCTGACATAACAGAATTTTGAAACCTTGTGGTCAATCGCCTGGTTCACCAGGTTGGCGGTTCCTTCAATGTTGACCTTCAGCATGGCTTTATGATCCTTCGGATAAAAGGAAACAACGGCCCCGCAGTGATAAATTTCAGTGATCCCCTCCATCGCATCTTCCATGGCACCATGATCCATCAGATCGGCGTCTACCCACTCAATTTTTGAGGCAAGGTCCTCCGGGTTTGAAATATAATAGGAAAACACTTTGCGAACCATGGCCGTATCGCTGGTTGCGCGTTTGATAGCCCGGACCGGCCGACCTGAGTTGACAAGATCGAAAAGCAGATGGGAACCTAACAAACCGGTCCCCCCGGTGACAAGAATCATATGATAGCGTTGTTAGTCCTACAAAAGTAAAAAAAAGAACCAAAATGATTACTTTTCATTGATAACTTCAAACCGTATTGTTATGTTCTCTCCGTCCTGGCCGACCAGGGTCAGCCGATGCAATCCCTGCGTTGGAGAAAGCGCCATCTGGTGAATCTGTGATGTGGTACCGATGAAGTGATCATCAAGATGCCAGTAAATCAGGGTCCGGGGATTGCGGTGGGCCACTTTGAACACAGCACTACCCGGTTTTCCGTCAAGGTCCACCGGAATATAAATTCTGCTGTTGTTTTTCGGATAGATGATCTCCATATTCCTTCGTTCACTGCTGCCGGCACAATCAGGCCGAAACGGAGGCAAAACTTTATAAAAGGGATTTTTATTGCGAAAATACCATTCCTGCACCGGCGGGAGGACAAACCATGAAAGATGCTGCATGTTTTCTATTGACTCACAATTGGAGTTTACCTGCCATTTGCCTGTCTTGTCAAGGTGAATGAGCTGATGAAAAGGACAGGGCGCTATTTTAGCTCCCTGCTTTGGGATCCAGACTGAATCGGTGAATTCGCAAATGGAGGTGGCCCGGTATCCACTGTACCGGCAGACGGGTATTTTCATCATGGCCTCCGCCGGTGTTTTAAACCAACAGGTTGGCGGCAGGGTTTTAAATATATCAAAGAGGATGGGAGCGGCTACGCCGATTCCGGTTAACCCGGGCCTTCCCTCACCTGAAGCATTGCCAACCCACACGGCTACCACATATTCAGGGGTAACTCCGACCGACCAACCATCGCGGTTTCCAAAGCTGGTTCCGGTTTTCCATGCAATTTTGTGAGAAGAGGAAAATTGCTGCCAGAGAAGTTCCGCATCAGGACGGGCAACTTCGACCATGGCCTCGAAAGTCAGCCAGATGGAACCGGCATCATATCTGGAAGATTGGTCCCTGAAAAGTTGTTTTGGAATTTCATCATCCGCCAGGTAAACAGGTGGATGAAAATCCGCTTTACTATACATCCCTGCATGATCTGAAAAATGGTTGAGGGTCCGGGCCATCGAGGCATAGATCCCTGCAAGATCCCAGAGATTTGCCTCCGCTCCTCCCAGAATAAGCGCCAATCCATAATGGTCGGCCGGTTTGGTGAGGGTGGTGATTCCCAGTTTTCGAAGGAGGGCATAAAATGGCGCATATCCATAAGTCTGAAGCATCTTTACAGCAGGGATATTCAACGAGCGGGCCAATGCCATTTTTGCCGGAACCGCCCCGTCATACGTCAGGTTATAATTTTCCGGGATAAAACCTCCGATCTGTATCGGAATATCGGGCACGAGGGTATTGGGCAACAACAGTCCGTCGTTCAGCATGGCCGCATAGAGCAAAGGCTTTAAAATACTTCCGGTGCTTCGTGGTGCTGAAATGATGTCCACATCGTTGCCATGTTCACGGGTAGGGGCACCAGGCAGGTTTCCGGTATATGCCATCACCCTTCCGGTATTCACCTCAAGAACCAGGGCTGCCGCATTGTATATTTCATTGGCCCTGAGCTGCAGTCCATGCCGGTCCAGGATATCATTCACTCTCCGCTGAAGGGCAAGGTTGAGTGTAGTGTTAACCTGGGTCCCTTTATGACCCTCCCTTATGGTCCGGTCAAGCAGGTGCGGAGCCTCCTGGGGAAGGGGAAATGGTTTTACGGGTAGCTTTTCACTTTTTGCCAGTTCACACATGGTCGAATCAATGACGAACCTTTCAGAAAGCACGTCGAGAAGGTGGTCACGTTTTACCTTCAGGAAATGCGGGTTCCGACCAGGGTAGATCAGTCCGGGACTGTTAGGTAACACAGCCAGGGTTGCTGCTTCAGCCCACGAAAGATGACCGGCATCAGTTCCGAAATAGCGCCAGGCTGCCGCATCCAGCCCAACCACATTCCCGCCAAACGGGGCATGCGATGCGTAGAGTTTCAGAATGTCTGCCTTGGAATATGTAAATTCGAGGCGACTGGCCAGAAGCACCTCTCTGAATTTTTCAGGGAAGGTACGCTCCCTGTTTTTCCTCGCCAAACGGATCACCTGCATGGTAATGGTGCTTCCTCCACTCACAATCCGGCGGTTTTTAAGGTTCAGGATTGCTGCCCTGACAATCGCAACAGGGTTAATCCCCGGATGAAAGAAAAAGAAGCGGTCTTCATAATGCGTGATGGCCAGCCTGAACTTATCCGGAACAGTTGCGCATTCAGGGAATCGCCATTGCTGATCAGCAGAGATTTTAGCACCAAGCAGATTACCCTCATGATCGAGCAGTACCGTCGAAAGCGGTTCTCTGAACAAGGGTTTGGGAAGAGAAAACCAGAAGAGGATCATCAACAGCGACCACAGGAAAAATATCAGGTACCTTTGTCTACGCCTTTTACCAGCCCACTGCACCATTCGCCCCGGGAGTCCCTTCATTTTCTTTTTTCTCTTTACTTTTCCCTATGTCATTATCTGGAAGCGGAAACTACTTCCACCCAGTGTCCGGGAACCCTGGCATTGATGGTGTTATCATACATGGCTTCACAACTGGTAGTGGGAAGATAGAACTTACCCTTATAGGCCGCCATGAGCATCACCCTGAAGCTCTTTGTTTGTGCAGCATTCAGGTCAAAAAAAGTGTACACCCGGTCATCCCGTACATCCTGGTATGTGAAGGCTGAATTGGCCGTAGCAGCCTGAGCCATATCACTGCTCCGGGCATTGATGATCTCCCACCCGGAAGGAAAAATCTGCGATAGAGCCAGTTGCTGGTAATTCCCCCGCAGACCGGGATTTGTGACCATCACCTCCGCCATAAAACTGGTACCCTGTTCCAATTTATCAGGCCTGATCGTCTCCCCTTTCATCGATTTATAAACCACAGATATTTTCAGGCCGTTTGCCGACACCGTTGAGTCACCTCTCGCTGGTATTCCCGTCAGGATCAACCTGGCGTAAAGGATGCTTTTCCCGCTGTTTTCAACCTGTAGAATCTCTTTCTTCCCGGGTTCAACCTCTACATTCCGGGTCAGCAGTGGTTTCTTTGAATCAAGAACTTCACGATCACCGCCATTCATTCGTATCGCGGCCTGGATGCCACTACCGGAAGAATTTCCCGAGAACCTGGTGATGGCCAGCAAAGCAAATGCGGTCGACTGCGTGCTGTACCAGGCATCGGTGCAAAGTGCCGCTGAAATCTCTTTTACCAATGGGGCGGCTTTGGTTTTCATGTCCATGAGGCACAATGCCTCTGCGATCATTGCCTTGTCACGGAGATCGGATCCATAGGAATTACTTAGTTCCCTGTATGGTTGAATGGAAGTGGAAGCTGAGGACAACAGTTGAAGTGCCACCTCCTTTTTACCGGCAAGATCGTAGGCTGCGGCCAGCCGCCACCTTGCTGACACAGAAAGATCCCTCTTTTCAAGCAGTTTGTTCATGGCACCCAGTTCAGGAGCATTGGCCAATGCAAGAGTATACAACCGGTATGCCTGCATCAGGTCATCGTTGAACAAGGAAGCATTGTAGCTCCAGGATACAGCCTTTTGGCGTTGAAACTCCTTCCAGGTTGAAAGAAGATTTACCGGCAGGGTAAAACCCTTTCTCTCCGCTTCCAGCAGGAAATGACCTGCATAGGTGGTTCCCCAGTCATCGGCATACTGAGCACCCGGCCAGCCGGCCAGTCCGCCATTGGATAACTGGAAGGATTTCAGGCGGCGAATGGCTGCCCGGATATTTTGTTCCGTTTCCTTTTTCGATGACTCCGGGAGGTCCAGAACATCCCCGAGATAAAGTTGGGGGAAGACTGCTGAGATTGTTTGTTCCACACATCCATAAGGATAATGGATGAGATAGGTGAGGCGGTTTTCCAGGTTCATGGGAAGCACATTCGAAATTTCAAGGGTTCCCCTGTTCGTTCCCGGCACGCCCGGCGCCCTGAAGTCAGTAGTCCATGTTTTTCCCTGAAGAATGGCCTTTTCCAACACATTGGTCACCCGGGGATTGGGATTCCTGACCCCGATTTCGATCGTAGATTCAGCTTTATGGTTGCCGCAGGTCGCCACCATGGTCACCTTGCCGGTTCCTATAGTCTCTGTAACCTTCAATTCAAAATCAGCCACCTGATCACCGGTCCCGGTGAATGAAAGTTGTTTGGTACTTCCACCCTGAATGGTGAAAAATTCATTGGTGGTCACCGCCACCGTGACATTCCGGATAGATTGATCCATGGCAAAAACACTGACTGGCAGGGTTACGGATTCCCCCGGACCAACTACCCTCGGCAGAGTTCCCAACACCATCAGTGGCTTCTTGACCCTGACTGTTTTTTCTTCCCTGCCATAGGCGCAATCCTGTCCGGAAACTACCATTACCCTTACCGATCCTATATATTCGGGCATGATAAAGGATTGGGTTTTGGATTGTCCCCGTTTCAGTTCAAACGGTCCGAAAAACCTGACCATGGGTTTAAACCGGTTGGCCTTCAACCCACCTTTGTTGATTGCATCCTCATCTCCGCCGATGCTGAGGATCCGCTGCAGTTCTCCGCTGAAAGCACCCATCACCTGGTCGAACAGATCCCATGTTTTTACCCCCAGTGCCTCCCTGGCATAAAACACATTCCACGGATCGGGGGTCTTAAACCTGGTAAGATCAAGCAAACCATCATCCACCATGGCCAGAGTATAGGTCATAGGCTTTCCGTTGACCTCATTCACCCGGATACTGACCTCCTTGCCGGGTTCCAGTTCATTCCGCATACTTATCACCGGTTTGAGATGGGTGTTCGGATTTTCAACAGGTATGGGGATCACGCCATACACCCTGATTGGCAGGTCGTTCTTTACCTGGGCATGTGGCTGAATGAGGGTCACAAAGGCATAACAGTTGGGGGCCATAGCTCCGGTTGCTTCAAAGGTTATATCGGTTGTTCCCTTGGATGTAGGAACCCAGAACGATTTCAGAACATTCGAACCGGTTTCGATGGTGACAAGGGCCCGTCCGTCAGGGGATGCAGGGAGTGTAAGCTTTACTTGTTCGCCCACATTATATTGTTTTTTGTCTGTAGTCAGGGTAAGCATCGCTGCAGCCTGCTTTTCACCACCCGGCATCCTGAAATAGCCTGGCCAGTCTACATAAACAACCTTTCCGGCGGCATGGCCCGAAGTCCGGTCAGTTACCTTGATCAGGTAGCGTCCCCAGTTATTGTAATCAACCTGGAACGGGAAAGTGGCCTTCCCGTTAACCGTTTTCACGGTCGCCGAATCGCATGGCTTGATGTAGGCAGTGGAGATAAAATCGGCCGAACCTGCTTCGGAATCATCCCACCACCAGCGCCATTCAAGTTTGAACACCTCAACTTTCAAACGGTTTGATGGTATCAATACTCCATTTGGATCAACATTGAGCAAACCGACCTGGTAGGATTTATCAGTGTACAGCACCTTGTCTTCACTGGAGGGACTGGGAACATTAATTCCGGCATAGGATTGATAGGGATAATATGGAATTGAAAACCTGTCAATGCTGAAATCTCCCCCATCTTCAAATACCATGGTTTCGAAACTCGCTTTGAGCGCTCCGGGTGCAATGTTGGTGACATGAATAGCCGGAGTTATCATTACACGCCCATTCGCATCCAGCCGTCCATCAAAAACGGTTATGTTTTCAGCTGCAAAACCTGCAGTTGGATTATCAAAGGTATACCCAGGGAAATTTTTAAACGCCGTGACCGATTTTGAAAGGGTCAGCATTACTTTGGCTTTCAGGTTTCGTGCTGTGGAACCGGTAAGCCAGGTCGCTTCGAGCATTGCCGAGGGAACCCTATTTTTTATGAGCCGGTCCGTTGTAAAGTCAAATTTGATCTTTAACCTGTTTGGCTTTATGGTTTCAACCTTGATCGTTTTCTGGAATTCAACACCACCCACATTCACCTTTGCAATCCAGTTTCCAGTTGGTGCATCACTGGAGGTGGCTGTGTTGAAATTGTAAAACCCATTGACCGGGTTGTTCCTCACCATCCTGTTGATTAGCTGTCCTCCTGGATTATACAGCGACATGCTGACCGGATGGCTGGAAGGTAACTGCTTCAATTTATCTTCAAGTATAAAAGTCAGGTAGATCGAATCGCCGGGTCTCCATACTCCCCTTTCCCCATAAATAAACCCCTTCAGCCCTTTATGAACATCATCGCCGCTGACATCGAACATACTGAGTGAAAGTGCGTTCCCATCGGTAAGTTTCAGATACCCGGTTTGATCACCGCTGTGTGTGACCACAATAAATGGTCTTTTCTTCAGGGAAACCATGGCCATCCCCTCGCCATCTGTGGAGGCTTTGCCCAAACTCTGCAGCTGGAAATTGAAAAACTCAACCGAAACACCCGATAATGGTTTTGAGGTGAGTAAATCTGTAACAAAAATATGCCAGTTCCCATCACTACCGGCTTTGGCAATCATTCCCAGGTCGGAGGCCAGGACATTCCTACTCACCGATTTGTTGAAAAAATAGGATGGTTTGCACGGATTATCTCTTTCCTCCCAGTTATAATTCTCCCATCCCCCGTTGCTGTAATCATCATTGTCATAACTGCGGAAGTAATCCCAATCCTTGTCATTCTCTGATTCAGGGTCCTCCGTAACAACCATATCGGTGACGGCAGGTTCAATTGTATCCGCATCGGGGCACGGATAGGTTGAGTAGGCTTTTTTAAATCCAAGGATGACCGAATATATTGCACCTGGTTCAGCCTTCATGAGAGTTGAGAGATCCACGGAGTAACGGTTCCAGCGTCCGTATCCTGCAACCCCTGTAAGGGGAATGGTCTTTTTCAGTACCACGCGGCCCACCCTTGCCAGCTGGGAAGATCCGTTCAATTCATTGGCCTGAAGGAACTGGAGAATATTGTTTTCGTAAATCCTGACAACCTTAATATCTACCGCTTTCAGATTAACCGCCTCAAAGGGCAGCAACATGCCATTGGTCGTAGGCATGATCACTCCGTCTCCGGTAAAACGGATATTCGGGCGGGGATTGTCAAGCTGAACCTCCTCTACCACCCTTTTTCCCAGGAGCACCTGGTTGATATTCCTGATGGATGGTTCAAGCGTTAACCTTACTTTTGAATCCGCCGTTTCGGGCAGGTAGATCATAAGCAAATTATCCTCTATGCTGTATCTCAGATTGTTGAAAGTTCCAACCCGGAATAGTCCGTCGAGGTTTTGTCCGGTTTTCAGCGGATCAGAAAACTGGACCTGGAGGCACTGCTGGGCCTGAGGCATACTGCGGGCCGAAAGTACCTTAAAATCATTCAATGCGGGCATCTGAACAGTGTTAGTTCCCTCGGCTTTAGAGTCGACCGGCGAACCGTTCCAGGTTATCACCACTTCGGATGCAGTGGCTCCCCGTACGATGGAATCCACCTGAAAGTAATGGATTCGCTTCTTTTGATCGTGGGTCCATCCAACCGGGAGCTCATGTCCCTGCTGTCGCGCATGCAGGACTTTCTCTATTTGCTGATCATCGGTTACATCCGAAGTTTCAAGTGTTCCGGTGAGGTATTCCTTTGACAGATCTCCATGGGAATAAGCCTTATGATTTGCAGCTTCCACCGAAATTTCCTGCGACATCGTCCGGAACTGGAAAGTCAGGTATTTCAGAGAATCAGGAACCGAAATAATATGCGACAGTGCAAACAGGACTGTATAAACCTGGTCCTGCGGCAATGGTTCATCGGGCTGAAATTCAATGGTCCTGCTGTCGCTCCAGTAACTCTTTCCCTTGATGTCAGGTTTAAAATTAAAATAATTCTCCGGCAGGGGCATATTAAAAGAAACACTATCGGCAAAATCCTGGGTTAACCTGATCTTGATCGCATTTCGGGTGGAAACGGTCCCCGAAGTGAATCCCTGGACATATTCGCGAAAGGCAGGATTTACCCTGACAGTTTCCTGCCGGCTATTCCCTCTGATGATAAAAACAAACAGGACTGCAGTTATTATCACGATGAATGCAATGACAAGGTAGAGATAGTTTTTTTTCATAACCGTACTATTTTAGAAATTAATAAATGTAACTTGTGATGCAAATATTTCACTTTGTTACCCTGTTACCTTATCCCCCTGTTACCTTTTTTCAATTTACCGGAATTCCCATCCAGGTATATTTCCTGAACAGGGATGCACGTGAATTCTTTGGGGTTGCAAAGTAATTCCTGAGAAAGGCCTTATGATCTTCGACCTTTTTCTGGATATCCTGTAAAGAAGATAACAGCGCTTCGATGTTTTTACGCAGCGTTTCCTCCGTCGGATTTATTTCTGAAAGGACCTTGTGACTTCTGGCCAGGTGAAAGTCACAGGTGTCAAGCATTTTTTTGATTTCAGTATCCGGCCGAAGCGGGCTGAATTGCCTGTTCCAATAATTGATATACCTGGTAAAGAGGGCGGCGCCGGTATTATAATGATTCACGGCCAGGTTAAACTGGTTTACAAGTTCATTTTGTATCTCATTTTGCCTGTTTATCCTGTCAATCTCGAGGCAATTTTTCAAATATTGTCCATATGCCAGGATAGAATTATTCAACACCCCGTTTCCTTCAATCCGCCGTAAGGTTGCAGCCTGCTTTTCATAGGTTGTCAATTGTTTGTAAACACCAATGCTATCAAGGTAATAAAAGTATTTTCCCATCCCTTTTGCAGGGAAATTACTTTGCACAAAATTTTCCGGTGAAAAGGGATAATATAGGCACTGCCAGATTGGGTCGAATGGCATGTGGCTTTTTATAAAAACAGCCGGTTTAACCATGAAATATTCATTGGTGAATTTTCGTATGAATTTACCATTGGTAACCACGCCGCTTCCCCAGGTTGGGTCGAAAAAATACCAGCTGGTGTCGATGTGAGCCACAACCCAGGCATGGTTGATATAAACCACATTCCCATTTTGCCGGGTATATCCCTGAACCACATAATTTTCAATTCCGGCTGCATCACATAAGGCATGAAAAACTTCAGAATAGCCCTGGCAAACAGCCCTTCTTTTTTTCAGGGTCTCCGCGACGATCGTTGCGGGATTATCTGACGAACTGAAATTAAACTTATTTTCAATATCATATTCAATTTTATTGGCTGTCCAGAAATAAAAAGCCCTGATCAACTCCTTCTCGGAGGCCAGGTATTCAAGGAAATAATCAGAAAGGGTATTGATGGTGGATTCAACAGAATCGGGAGCCGAGGTTGCAATAATATCGGCATTTGCACATTCCTGTCTGGTTTGAGGAAATGCACTGAAATGCAGGAAAAAGAAAAAAAAGAAAAAAAAAGCGCCTTTATTCATAAGTGCCCGGACTATCCATAAACAATATTATGAAAAAAAACGAAGGGCACTTATGAAATCAGCGCAGGAAAAGTAAAATGGTTAAAATCTTTTTTTAAATCCGCCGCGTGATTTATCGCCATATCCGCCGCCGCCGCGTGAGTCACTATGACCGCCGCCACGTGAGTCACTATGGCCGCCGCCACCGCGTGAGTCGCTGAAACTACCTGGTTTGCGATCTGTTTTCGGACGTGCTACCGAAACGGTCATCACCTTACCGTCGAATTCGGCATTGTTTAATTCTTCAATGGCTTTATCGGCCTCTTCATCGTTGGTCATTTCCACGAAGCCAAACCCACGCGATCTTCCTGAAAAATTGTCTTTAATAACTTTAGCTGAATTAACGGCTCCATAGTCAGCAAACGCCTGTTTCAGATCTTCATCGTTGATCCTGAAACTCAAATTTGATACAAAAATGTTTTTCATGTACTGTTTTTGTGAATGAATACTAAATGATTGGTGATTTTAAGATTCAATCACGAGAAGGAACCGGCGGCGATACAACTTCGAGGAGATGATAGCGACTGAATGGCTTGCCTTGTGGATTTATGAATACTCAAAAGCCGTTGCAAAGATAATCATTTAAAATGAGCAATTTCAGAATATTATGAAAATTTCGTAGTTTTGAATTCTGGAACGATTTATGAAATCTCTTTTCTTGTCACTGACTGTCACCAGGATTATCCTGGCTCAGATCATCCTGATTCTTCTGGTTGAAGGAACAGTTACAGGCCAGCGATTTCAAACCCAGACATACACAGAAGCCGACGGATTGGCTAACTCCATGATATTAGGAATCATACAGGATTCATCCGGCGTGCTTTGGATTGGCAGGCGATCGGGAATTTCATCCTACGACGGAAGTAAATTCAGCAATTTTAATGTTAATGATGGATTAAGATCAACCAGTTATTCTTTTCTTTCCCTTGATGAAAAGGAAAAGCTTTGGGCGTTGCCTGAAAGCGGGAGCCTGTTTGTCTCCTATCTTGAAGGGGGAAAATGGCAAACCCTGGTTCCGAATGAACAGATTCCGGCATCGTTTATGGCCACCTATTCTTCTCTGGATGTGTTTTATGACAAGGGAGAGCCTGTTATTCTTGCCGGTACGCGCAACAACGGATTTATCCTGGTTAAAGAGAAAAAATGGAGGCATTATACCATGGCCGACGGATTGCCCAGCAATGCGGTGAACAGTGTACGGGCCTTGAATGGAATCATCTACATCGCAACAGACAAAGGATTAACCATGCTGAGCAATGGCATTTTGAAACCCGCCCAATTCAAAGGCTCTTCGTTTTTATCAGGGACTATTCTGGCCATGGAACGGAGCGGAAAAAAACTTTGGCTTCTTGGTAAAGATTGGCTAGGTTTTCTTGCCGAAGGAAAGGTAACACTGGTTACCAATGGATTTCTGCTTCCTATAGACAGAATGGGAAAACAATGTTTTTTACATGTGGGACATAACGGTAAAATATACTTTGGAAATGCTTATAGGGTGTTATGTTTCAAACTTTCGGCAAATTCCCTTGAAATACTTGACCGGAACAACGGATTGATTTCTGAAGGGGGTACTTCCGCATTGGTTGATCAGGAACTGAACACTTGGATTACAGGTTATCGTGGCATTACCAAGATTTCATCAGAGCGATTTGCAAGTTATTATGAAAAAGACGGACTCTACAGCAACGAAGTAGCTTCAGCCATTGAAGTTTCCCCCGGCCGGTATATTTTTGGTCACGACGGAGCCCTGACGTTTTATGATGGAAAAGTCATGACCCGCATGGTTTTGGATCCTTCAAAGCCGATAAAAAATTACGAAACCAGGGTTCTTGATATTCAGAAGAATGGAGGTGGTGAGATATGGCTTGCTGCAAGTTCGCTTGGTGTTGCGCACCTTGATCAGAGCCGGCATATAACCTGGTATCGTGACAGGCAGGGATTATCGGGGGTGGCCTTTACCATTGCCATCACCCCATCCGGGACCGTCTATGCAGGCACCACGGAAGGATTGTTCCAATTCAACAATGGAAAATTTAGTAAGTTAGATCTTGGAAAAGAGTACAACATAATTATCCGTAAAATTTTTCCCGGAGACTATGGCACACTATTCCTGGCATCCCTCAGTTCGGGGCTGATAATCATGACAGGGCGTGATCTTTACCCAGCCAAATCAAAATGCAACCGGCTCGCTAATAATGTTTATTCATATTTCAAGGATTCCAGGAACCATCAATGGGTCGGTACAGCTGCCGGGTTATATGAACTGTCGGGACGGCACTTGTCCCGGGTGAATGAAGATGGATTAAAGCTCGGCAGACCTGTGTATTTGATCCTTGAAGACCACCTCGGAAACTTATGGTTCGGGACAGACAATGGTGTTTATCGTTGGGATGGCAGAATGCTGGACCACTTTACTGTAAATGAAGGATTGTCGGGTCAGGATATTAACAGGGCGGCAGGATTTTCCGACAGCCAGCACCATATCTTGTTTGGCACCAACAATGGCCTGACCATTTTCAGGCCGGAACTTGATTATGCCCCGGGGCAGATCCCGCCCCCAAAGGTCAGGCTGCTATCTGTCTCTGCCGGGAAAGATTCCCTGAACCCCCGTCAGCAAAATAGGCTTCCCTATGATCTGGATGATCTCGTTTTTCAAACCCGCGTGATTTCCCTCATCAATGAGAGGCAGAATTTTGTAAAGTTTTACCTGGAGAATTTCGACACCGGCTGGTCGAACGAGCAACATTACACCGATGGCCGATTTGTATACAACAACCTCCGGCCGGGCTCCTACCGTTTCTTCCTGAAGGCAAGGAATTCATCCGGGATATGGAGTGAACCGGTGGTTTCGCAAACCATTACCATTAGGCCGCCATTCTGGCTGACATGGTGGTTCCTTCTTGCAGCTCTGCTCCTTTTTTCAGGCATTGTTGTTCTTACGGTCAGATTCATACTCGTCAATGAATATAAAAACCGCCTGAAGGAGGAGGTCAACCTCCGGACCATTGAATTAAGGAACTCGGAAAAGCAGTTGATGGCAAGTAATGCCGCCAAGGACAGCTTCTTTTCTATTATTGCACATGATCTGAGAAGTCCCTTTAATGTGATTCTTGGCTTTTTAGATCTGCTCACCTGCGATGATTCTGCATACTCGGAGACCGAGCAGAAACAGATCCTGTTAAAACTGAAATCAGCCTCCGTCCGTACAATCGACCTTCTTGAAAATCTGCTTACCTGGGCACGGATCCAGCGGGGACATTTGCCTTATGAGCCAGTTGTATTTACCCTGGGGGAGGTCATCAATGAAAATTTCACCCTTTTTGATGCAGCAGCCCTCACCAAGAACATTTCGCTTGTTATCAATGGCAACCAGAACCTCCGGGTATTTGCCGACCGGAACATGATCAGCACAGTGGTCAGAAACCTGATTTCCAACGCCCTTAAATTTACTTTCCCCGGCGGTATCATCCACATAGCGATAGAAGTCCTGGATCAAGAAAATATTCAGGTTTCAGTGAAAGACAATGGCATGGGAATTTCACCTGCTCTTCTGGAGAATTTATTTAAAATTGAAGAAAGAACGGTTATCAAAGGTACTGCCAATGAAACCGGAACTGGGCTGGGACTGATCCTTTGTAAAGAGTTTATCGCGAAACACGGAGGGACCATCCAGGTCGAAAGCACACATGGCTCAGGCAGCACATTTACTTTTACCCTTCACTCCGCCTCATCCGTCAATTAAGTTTGGAAATAAACTCCGCAACCTCCAATCATGACGATTCAGCAATTGCAATGGATGTGACCTTAGGATAGTTGATAGAATTCACTTTTACGGGTAGTTATGGAACCAAAATTTGCAGATTGCTGAAAATTTATGATCTTTGCCCCATAAACCAATCAAAATCCTATGAGAAAGATTCTTTTTCCAATGTTGTTCATTCTCCTGTTCGTCCTTGCTTCCTGCAACAATGCTACAAAGGACAAGGCAACCGCAGCCAAGAATGACACGACCCGTCTCACAGTGCTTACTTTTGAAAAACAGGCAGACAGTTGTATCGACAAACCTGTCATCATTGAAGGTACTGTTCTTCACCTTTGCAAACATGGCGGAAAAAGAATGTTTCTGGTTGATGGAACCGACAGCATCCGCATAGAAGTAACGACGGGCCGCACTATTGCCAAATTTGATGATGCTCTTGTTGGAAGCCGGGTTCGCGTTTGGGGTACCCTCAGGGAGGAAAGGATCGACGCAAAATATCTCAATGAATGGGAGGCCGAGGTGAAAAAACCCGAAGAAAACCATAACGTTGGTGTTCATACCGGCGCAAAAGGTCACGAAGACCAGGGAACAAAGGAAAAACTTGAACAGATCAGCGCCCTGCGTGATGATCTGAAAAATAGCGGGAAAGACCACTTGTCAAACTTTTCCATTGAAGCTGCCAAATTCACTGAACTGAAATAGGAATGCAGATTAAAACACTCCGCCTGTGGAACAATGTGCTTCATCGTGACATTGGATATTTATGCGTTGGAATGACCCTGATCTATGCCATTTCCGGCATTGTGCTCAACCATTTTAAATCCGGCGATTTTCAACATCCTGACTATGGTAAGTCCTACACCGAGCTGAAGGTGTCACTCCCAAAAGATGGCACCATAAATAAAACTTACATCAACAGCGTCCTTGACCAGGTTGGTGAGAAAGATCATTATAAGAGCCACATCACAGGAGAAGGATATGTTCAGATTTTTTTGACCAGGGGATTCATCTATGTTGACCTGACTACAGGAGAGGCGGAGATGGAGCGGAAAACAACACGGTATGTCATAAAAGAGATGAACCTCCTGCATTACAATAATCTGAAAAAATTATATACCTGGTTTTCTGATCTGTACGCGGTCGGCCTGATAGTTTTGGCCATTACCGGACTGTTTGTTTTGCGGGGGAAAAACGGCATTGTCGGGCGTGGCGCCTGGCTCACCGCCATCGGGATTTTGCTTCCTGCGTTGTTCCTCCTTTTTTATATGTGATTGATTCCTGAATAATCCATCCGGGTAAAACGACACTGTCTTCAGCAGCAAAAATACTCTGATCATGAACTTTCTTCCCTTTTCCCTCCTCGGGATGCTTCTGTTGGGGTCGGCATCCGCCCAGAATCCGGATCAGGTAAAACCACTTTCCGGATATGTCAATCCCTTCATCGGCACTCAGGAAATGGGGCATACCTTCCCCGGGGCTAGTGTCCCCTTTGGATTTGTCCAGCTGAGCCCCGATACAGATACCATCCCTTATGAAAAGGATGGCAAATACAACCCTGATGTGTATCGTTACTGCGCCGGATACCAATATCTTGATAAAACCATTGTCGGCTTCAGCCATACCCATTTCAACGGCACGGGGCATTCTGATCTGGGTGATTTTCTCATCATGCCTGCCACGGGCAAACTTCAGTTAAATCCAGGTTCGGCTGATCATCCCGAAACCGGCTACCGTTCGCGGTTCCGTAAAGAAACGGAGAAAGCTTCTCCGGGCTATTACCGGGTACACCTGGATGATCCGGATGTGGAGGCGGAACTTACCGCCACGACCCGCTCCGGTTTTCATCAGTACACCTTTCCTGAAAGCGACAGTGCGCACATCATCCTGGATATGATGCATGGCATATACAACTACGATGGCAAGGTTTTATGGGCCTATGTCAGGGTTCACAATGACACGCTGATCTCTGGGTACAGGATTACCCGCGGATGGGCCAGGAACCGTTATATCTATTTTGCCCTAAGCTTTTCAAAGCCATTTAAAAGCTATGGATTCCATAACCAGGAACAACCTGTCTACAAGGGGTTCTGGAGAAAATTCAATCAGCAGGAAAACTTTCCCGAGATGGCCGGAAAAAAAATCCGGGCCCATTTCGACTTCACCACCAAGGCGGGCGAAAAGATCAAGGTTAAGATCGGACTCTCTTCCGTAAGCATGGAGGGGGCCCTGAAAAATCTTCAGGCTGAGATCCCCGGCTGGGATTTCGAAAAAATAAGGGCCGATGCGCGTAACAGCTGGGAAAAAGAATTCAGCCGGATCAGGATCGAGGGCCCGGAGGAACGAAAAATAAATTTCTATACTGCTTTTTATCATGCCCTGTTATCGCCTGTGGTATACAATGATGTTGACAGCCTTTACCGGGGAATCGATCAGAATATCCACAAGGCCACACGGTTTACCAACTACACCATTTTTTCTCTCTGGGATACTTACCGCGCTGAGCATCCCCTGCTTACCCTGCTCTATCCAACACGCACATCCGATATAGTCAATTCCATGCTGGCACATTTCGATCAAAGTCCGGAACAGATGCTGCCGGTTTGGTCGCATCATGGAAATGAAAACTGGTGTATGATCGGATATCACGCAATACCTGTTATTGCTGATGCCTACGTGAAGGGAATCCGCGGGTTTGATGCCGGAAAGGCATTACACGCCTGTGTGACCACCGCAACAAACCAGTACTACGATGGAATCCAGGATTATATGAAATATGGGTTTGTTCCCGATAATAAAATGGGCAATTCTGCATCCATCACCCTTGAATATGCCTACGATGATTATACGATTGCCCAGTTCGCCCGGGCAATGATTAAAGCCAGGGAGCCAACTGACCAGGATAAACAGTATGCCGAAGATCAGTTACAACCCTTTGCCGACCGCTCCCTGAATTACCGGAACCTGTTTGATCACTCCTCCGGGTTTATCCGGGCAAGAAAATCGGATGGAACATGGAAATCACCTTTTGATCCGCTCAGTACGATCGGGCAGGGTTTCATCGAGGGGAACTCATGGAACTATTCATTCTTTGCTCCGCATGATGTGCTTTACTATATCGGCATGATGGGGGGTGAAAAACCCTTTGTCCGCCGCCTCGATTCGCTTTTCACCATGCACCTGGATGACAAATATTTCGCAGAAACAGAGGATGTGACACGCGTTGGGCTCATCGGCAATTATGTTCACGGCAATGAACCCAGCCATCATGTGGCATACCTGTACGACTGGACATCGCAGCCATGGAAAACACAGGAACGCGTAAATCTGATCGTGAATACCATGTATCACAACAAACCCGATGGCCTCTGCGGGAATGACGATTGCGGGCAGATGAGCGCCTGGTATATCTTCAGCGTACTTGGATTTTATCCGGTTTGCCCCGGCACCACCCAATATGCCATTGGCCGTCCTTGTGTCCCTTTCGCAACCATTATCTTGCCCGATGGGAAATCTCTCACGATCAGGGCCATTGATTTGAATGACCGCAACATTTATATCCAGTCAATGACCCTTAACGGGAATTCCATTGAAGTACCATTTATTGATCATGCCGACCTGATTGCCGGAGGAGAACTTATCTTCCGAATGGGCCCAAAACCCAGGGTAAAGTAAGAACAAAAAAGACTTTTAAGGGGAAGGATAATAAACCGTAGCTTTGCAGAAGTTAAATATGTTATGTCGTTTATGTTCTTTTCAGGAATTTATCACTAACTTTTCAATATCCTTGATTATGAAACGATTATATACCATTGCTGTCCTGTTTTTTCTTGCCACCGGCTTGTTGGCTCAGGAGCAAAAACATGTGGTGTTTTTAAAAGATAAAGAAAACAATCCCTATTCTCTAACTAACCCGGAGGCTTTTCTTACCCAGCGTTCCATTGACCGCCGGGCAAAGTCAAATATTCCCCTCGACATAAAAGATCTTCCGGTAACACCCACTTATGTCGACCAAATCAAGGCCACAGGGGCGGTGGTGGTGTACACCCTGAAATGGTTCAACGGCGTTGTTGTAAACACAAATGACCCAACTATACTGGCAGCCATCGCAGCGCTTCCGTTTGTTGATCACATAGACCAGGTACTCACAAAAAAACCAATTCAGGTCGGCGGGGTTTCCGGTGTAAAGCAGATGAACGAGATTCCTCCATACATCCTGACCAAACCCACTTCGGTGGTTGCCAACAAATCGGCAGGTTCACTCAATTATGGCCAGGCCTTTAACCAGGTGCATATGATCTCAGTCGACGGTTTGCATGACCTGGGTTTTTCGGGCCAGGGCATGATGATTGCCATCCTGGATGCCGGGTTTTTTCATGTGGACCAGATCCATGCCTTTGACAGTCTTTGGGACAACAATCAGATTCTCGGAACCCGCGATTTTAACATCCCCGGGAATAATGTATTTGGCGATGACATGCATACGCATGGCACCAGTGTTCTTTCTACAATCGGGGCAAACCTCCCGGGACAGATCGTTGGAACAGCCCCTCATGCTTTTTTCTGGTTGATCCGCACCGAAGTTGCCGACTATGAAGCCCTTATTGAGGAATACAATTGGGCAGGTGGCGCAGAATTTGCCGATAGCCTCGGCGCAGATGTGATCAATTCATCACTCGGATATACAACCTTTGACAATCCTTTATTCAACCACACCTATGCGGATATGGACGGCAACACAACTCCCGTAACCCGGGCTGCCGACCTGGCTACCAGCCGCGGAATGATGGTTGTTAATGCTGCCGGAAATGAAGGTGGATCCTCCTGGCAATACATTGGTGCACCTGCTGACGGAGACAGTGTGTTATCGATTGGTGCAGTCGATGCTAGCGGCCATTATGCCTCTTTCAGCTCAACCGGTCCTACGTCCGATGGCCGGATAAAGCCTGATGTAATGGCCCAGGGTCAGGGAACGACGGTAGTGGATGGATCGGGATGGGTAGTCCAGGGAAGTGGAACCTCCTTTGCCTCTCCGATTATGGCCGGAGCCATGGCCTGTTTATGGCAATCAACCCCTCAATTTTCAGCTCAGGTACTTCGCGATGCTGTAAGAAATACCGCCTCCAAAGCATCAACGCCCAATAATCTGTATGGCTATGGAATCCCAAACATGATGAATGCCATGCTGCTTCTTTCAGCCCCATCCAAAACACCGGAAATGAAACAACCTTTTAACCTATTCCCGGTGCCATTTTCAAGCGCTCCCACACTCACCAGCACCCTTCAGAAACCTGAACCGGTAAAGTTGGAGATTCTCTCTGTTTCAGGCCAGCTGATCAGTACACGCACATTCAATGTAAATAATGCATCAGCCGTTGTTCTGGGCGACTTTGATCTCATGCCGTCGGGTCTGTACTTCGTCCGCATAAGCAGCCCTTCAGGTCAACAGGTCCTCAGGGCGATTAAATTATAATTCAGGAAACCAGGTTTGCCGGCATCTTCGTGATCTTTCAGGTGGTTTGAACCAGAGGCTTTATATTTGAATTTATTCTAAAAACTAGATATTTATGAAAAATAGTTTGATGTTTTTGTTTTTATGCCTGTCGCTTGGCAGTAGTGCCCAGGTAGTGTTCAACCCGCCGCCTACGGTGAAAAAACCTGTGGTAGATACCTTGCATGGGTTCCTGTTAACAGATAATTACCGTTGGCTTGAAGACAAGACCGACCCCAAGGTGGTTGAATGGACGAAGGCACAACATGATTACACCGTTCAATACCTGAATGCCACACAAAAGAGCCATTCCGGACTACGCGAAGAGGTGGCAGCATACATCGATATGGATTACGAAGGGCCGCTCAGCAAAGAGGGGAAACGGGTATTCCAGACCATTAAAAAGAAGGGGGATAAACAATCTTCCGTGTATACCATAATCGACGGGAAAAAAATACAGATCTGGGATCCGGTAAAACTTGACACATCGGGCAAAACCTCAACCACTTCTGTTCAATATACCTACGACGGTGAACGTGCTGCTGTGAGTGTTCAGAAAAGCGGAGCAGAAATCTCCACCACCTACATCATAGAAACCCGGACTGGCAAAATCCTTTATCCGCCGCTTGAAAATATTTTCGGATACCAGTGGACCAGGGACCAGAACCATGCTTATTTCACGATCCGCAGCCAGGCGGATGTAGACAACCAGACCCCGTTGAAGAGCTACTGTTGGAAAGTGGGTGACCCGGTCGATAAGGCCCGGTTCATAGGAACTACAAAAGATGCAAAGGATTCCTATTATATTTATGATAACAGGTATAGTGATGTTACCTTTTATGGAGAGGGTAATTTCAACTCCAATAACTGTAAAATGAGAAAAACCGGCACAGGCGATGAAGGGGTTTCCATTTACGATAGCAAGGATTTTCAGGCCTATCCCAATGCGATCGGAGATAAATTGTATATCCTGACAAATGACCTGGCACCCAATTACCGGTTCATGGTTGCCAGCAAGCAAAAACCGGGTTACAAAGACTGGCAGGTGCTGATTCCCGAAGGTACCACCGTCATTCAGAATGTGGAGGTGTTAAAAGATGGAAGATTGATCGTTCAGGATAAAAAAGATATCCAGAGCCGGCTGACCTTGCATGATTCCAAAGGGAAGGTGATCAAACCCATTGCTTTACCCGAAATCGGGAATGTGGATTATGTCAGTTTCGACCGGGAAGAGGATTCTGTTTATATCTATTTGAGCACCTTTACCTCGCCTGGTAAAATGTACGTTGCCTCACCATCCAATTTCATGTGGCGGTTGTACTATGAAAGGAAAATGCCCATCGACATGAGCAATATTGTAGGCGAAATTAAATTTTATTTCACCAAGGACAGTACCCGCATCCCTTGCCTGGTAGTTCACCGGAAAGATATGAAATTGGATGGAAACAACCCGGTTCTTCTCACTGCATATGGCGGGTTCAGGATTGGCATTACGCCGGGATATTATGGTTATTATGCCCCCTTTATCAATCGTGGCGGTATCGTGGTAGAGCCAGGGATCAGGGGAGGTGATGAATATGGTGAAAAATGGCATGATGAGGGTATGCTGCTGAACAAACAGAACTGCTTCGACGATTTCAATGCATGTGCCGAATGGCTCGTTAAAGAGAAATATACCAATACCAGCTGGATAGTTGCCGAAGGAGGAAGCAACGGCGGATTGCTTATGGGTGCTATTGCAACCCAAAGGCCCGACTTGTACAAAGCAGTTATTTGTGCGGTTCCCCTTCTCGATATGATCCGTTTTCATAAATTTTTGATTGCCCGGTACTGGATCCCCGAATATGGTTCCTCTGACAATGAGGCCGATTTCAGAAATCTGCTGAGCTATTCACCTTACCATCATATCAGGTTGGGCATCAACCTGCCTACTATGCTGGTGAGAACCGGTGCCAATGACAGCCGGGTAGATCCATTGCATGCAAAGAAATTCACGGCGGCCCTTCAGAACAACCCTGGCCAGATCAATCCAATCCTCCTTTATATTGATTATAATGTGGGTCACGGCTCCGGCCAGGCCACCAAACAACGGATTGACAACATCATGGTTGATTTCGAATTCCTGATGAACCAGCTAGGCATGTAGCAAAGGTTCATGATATTTATTTTTCCGCTAAAGCGGGCAGTTTCACCAAGCTGCCCGTTTTTTTTATCCAAACATGACTGGAAACTGAAAACGGAACCGTAAATAAAAAAATTGGTAAAAAACTTGACATCAGGAAACAAATGTAGTATTATTGCAAAATCATTTTAATATCATATTAATATCATTAATCAAAAGCAAAATGGAAAAAGAAAAACTTAGTTCAGTCAATTCAGGGTATACTGGGGTGCTGATGACGCTCCTTTTTTTCGCTCTGGGAATTTGTGGGTTTATTTTTTTTAACCAGTCCCCTGTAATGATCAGTTTGAGTGTTGTCCTGATCGTGGTCGGGGTATTCACCAGTATCGGGCTGATGGTTATCAACCCCAATGAATCGTCGGTGCTTGTGCTTTTCGGCGAATACAAAGGGACCATCAAAAAGAATGGATTTTTTTGGGTGAATCCGTTTTTTATTAAGAAGAAGATCTCCCTCAGGGCAAACAACCTCAACCGTGATCCCATTAAAGTGAACGACAAACTCGGCAACCCCATCATGATCGGATGTGTGCTTGTGTGGAGAGTGAAGGACACTTACAAGGCCGCTTTTGAAGTGGGTGATTACACCCATTTTGTCGACATCCAGAGTGAATCGGCTACACGCAAACTTGCAGGGCATTATGCCTATGATAATTTCGATGATGAGCAAAAAGAAATAACATTAAGGGCGGGCGGAGAAGAGGTTCACCTGGCACTCGAGCGTGAACTGTCCGAACGTTTATCCATGGCCGGAATTGAAGTGATGGAGGCCCGGATAAGTTACCTGGCTTATGCTTCGGAGATAGCCGGTGCCATGTTGCGTCGCCAGCAGGCAACCGCGGTGGTGGCCGCCCGTACCAAGATTGTGGAAGGCGCGGTAAGCATGGTAGAGCTTGCGCTCAATGCCCTGAGTAAAAAACAAATCATCAACCTGGACGAGGACAAAAAAGCCTCCATGGTAAGCAACCTGATGGTAGTGCTTTGTTCCGACAAGGACACTACCCCGGTAGTCAATACGGGGACACTTCATCAATAGAACGGGATGTCAAATAAAAAGGTATTCATGCTTCGGGTCGATCCGGATGTTTACGACGCCCTGGAAAAATGGGCCGCTGATGAATTCCGCAGTGTAAACGGGCAGATCGAGTGGATCCTCGACGCTTCGCTGAAGGGGCATCGGCGGTCACCCGGGAAAAAAATGTCTCCACCCGGAGATCTAACAAATAACAAATTAAAACCATGATCAGCGGAGTTAATTTCGGATTATTCCGGCGTACCCGGGAACTTAACCGGCCGGTTATCAGGCCGGAGATGACACCTGTCGACTGGCTGCTTGAGGCATTGGCGCTCGTTGGCCTGGGAGTTTTACTTGGGTATGTTGCCTACCACTATCCGAAACTGCCAGCATCCATTCCAACCCATTTCAATGCAGCGGGTGTGGCCGACGAGTACGGAGCCAAGGTATCCATCCTTTTCCTGCCGGTGATCGCCCTGTTTCTCTATGTCCTGCTGACCCTGATTAACCTGGTACCGCATACTTTCAACTACCCGGGGAAGATAACTCCTGAAAATGCAATGCGGCAATACACGCTGGCCATGCGGTTGGTGAGATATCTGAAAACGATCCTGGTCCTCCTGTTCTTTTATATCAGTTATTCGACCACCCAGGTCGTCATCAATGAAGCCTCCGGCCTCGGTTTGTGGTTTCTTCCTGTCTTCCTGGGTTTCCTTTTTATTCCAATCATCGTATACATGGTGATGGCGCTCAGCAAAAAATGACTGTTATTTCATACTTTTGCAAAAAAAACGGAATGAATTTCATTGAAGAACTCCGGTGGAGAGGTATGATCCACGATATGACGCCAGGCACGGAAGAACAATTGCTGAAAGAGATGACATCGGGATACATCGGATATGATCCTACGAGTGATTCCCTGCACATCGGCAACCTTGCCTCGATCATGATGCTGGTACATCTGCAGCGGGCGGGGCATAAACCCTTCGTCCTGGTCGGAGGCGCTACTGGTATGATCGGCGATCCTTCGGGAAAATCAGAAGAACGCAATCTTCTGGACGAAACCACGCTGAGATCCAATCAGAATTGCATACAGAAACAACTTGAAAAATTCCTTGAATTCAGTTGCGGTCAAAATTCAGCCGTGATGGTGAATAACTATGACTGGATGAAGGAGTTTTCATTCCTTAATTTTCTTCGTGAAGTCGGTAAGCATATCACGGTAAATTACATGATTGCAAAAGATTCGGTGAAGAAACGTATGGAGTCAGGGTCGGGAATTTCTTTTACCGAATTTACCTACCAGCTTGTTCAGGGTTACGATTTTTGCTGGCTTTTCGAGCATCATCAGGTGAAGCTTCAGATGGGAGGCTCCGATCAATGGGGCAACATTGTGACCGGAACGGAACTGATCCGCAGGAAATTAAGCGGCGATGCCTTTGCACTTACCTGCCCGCTGATCACCAAGGCCGACGGTGGTAAATTTGGGAAAACCGAATCCGGGAATGTATGGCTGGATGCAAAAAAAACATCTCCCTATAAATTTTATCAGTTCTGGCTGAATGCAAGCGATTCTGATGCTTCGGAATACATAAAAAAGTTTACCCTGCTGTCAAGAGAGGAGATTGATGCCCTTCAGAAAAAACATGATGAGGCCCCCCATCTAAGGGTTTTACAAAAAGCACTGGCAGAAGAGATCACAATCAGGGTCCACTCCCTGGAAGATTTTAAGGCAGCCATGGAGGCTTCGGAAATACTTTTTGGCAAAGGCACCAGGGAAACGCTCATGAATTTATCAGAAGAGACCCTGCTTTCGGTGTTCGATGGAGTTCCTCAAAGCGAGGTGATCAAAAACGAGGTGGTGAATTCCATGAATATTGTTGATTTCCTCACTGAAAAAACAAATATTTTTCCTTCCAAGGGCGAAGCACGCAGAATGCTGAAGGAGGGGGGGGTCCAGGTCAATAAAACGAGGGTGGACGAATCCTTTGTAGTGGATCAGCAAATTTTTGCCAACGACAAGTACATCCTTGTTCAAAAGGGTAAAAAGAATTATTTCCTGGTTAAGGCCGTATAGCAGGTTTTTGATTCCTGACGGTTATTGATCCGTCGCTGAAATCCAGTTTGTTTATCCCCGGAGGTTATTTTGAAAAGCCCTCTGCATCGTTGAAGGCGCAGTTGATCACCAGGATTCCCGAGCTGTTGATAAAGCCCCATTTTGTCCCTTTTCGGACCAACGAAAACCCATTTGAAAAATCATGGGCCACATCGAATTGTGGGTTAATTGTATAAAGACCCTTCTTATTTATAAACCCCCACTGGGTCCCTTTCTTTACCCTGGCCAGATCTCCGTTGAAATCCTCTGCATCGTCAAACTGGGGATTGATGGTATAGGTGCCTGCTGTTTCAACATAGCCCCACTCCCGGCCCTTTTTCACCCTGGCAAGCCCATCTGAAAAATCACCTGCCTGATCAAATTGCGGGTTCACCGCCCAGGTTCCTTTTTTATCGATGTATCCCCACTGGTGCATTTTCTTCGCACTGGCCATTCCATCAAAAAATTTTCCCACTGCATCGAATTGCGGATTGATCGAATACGTTCCGGTTTTATCGATATACCCCCATTGGGTTCCTTTTCTTACCCGTGCCAGTTCCCCGTCGAAATCTTCAGCATCGTCAAACTGGGGGTTGATCTCCCATTTTCCCGTTTTATTAACGTATCCCCATTCCTTCCCGATCCTTGCACGGGCCAGTCCATCAGAAAAGGGTCCCAATTCGCTGAACTGCGGGTTCACGGTATAATTTCCCTTCCGGTCAATGAGTCCCCATAATACGCCCTTCTTTACCCGTGCAAACCCATCGTTGAAATCCTCCGCATCGTTGAATTGGGGATTGATTACAAAAGTTCCTGTTTTATCGATATAGCCCCAGTTTTTGAATTTATAGACCCGGGCCAATCCGTTACAGAAGTCTTCAACCCCTTCAAACTGCGGGTTGATCACAAAAACTCCTTTTTTATCAATATAACCCCAATCGCCCATGCTCCTGACCCGCGCGAATCCATCGGAAAAGGATTTTGCATTCTCGAACTGAGGGGTGATTGCATACTCCCCAGAGCTGTTAATATATCCCCAATCCTTCAATACTCTAATCAATGCCAGGAAATCATTCGTTCCCGCTTTTTTCAGGTTGGATTCAACCGGTGCTGCTTCTTTAGCGGGTTTTCGTGGTGTAATTGGTCTCTGTCCAAAAACGGCACAGGACATCAGAAGAATCAGGATATTAATGAGTGCAATTAATAGTTAGTTTAAGCTGCATACCGAACATGTTTAGCATGAAAATACTTTTTCACTTGTTCAGGGTCATTTTTTCTTTTCAGAAGGTAATCTTTAACCGTGTCTTCAAGT